>MDTB01208590.1_pt1 | contig 20272 bp, 24 predicted proteins | sample 811161 | NCBI WGS metagenome assembly MDTB01 (sample SAMN05326650, study PRJNA326480) | marine metagenome | isolation source: seawater | place: Mediterranean Sea | collected 2009 | reverse complement strand
ATACCGTTTGTACAATTCAGTGCTTTAGCAACAATTCTAGCAATTGTAGTTTTGCCAATCCCTCTTATTCCTGTGAATAGATATGCATTTGGAACTTTGTCTGCTTTAATAGAATTTGTTATAGTTTCAGCAACTACATCTTGACCAATAAGATCAGCAAAAATTTGAGGTCTATATTTTAGTGCTAATACTTTTGAGTTATTTTTCATTTTTTTAAATTTAAGGAGACTAGAACCTGAATAACTGTCTCTACGATTGCTTCCGTTAAGATCTGGTCGGGTTCAAGCAGCTTCCACCTCTAGCCTCCATTAACTATTATAGCAGTAATATTTTCTATTCTACAATAAAAGTTTATAAATTATTTTTCTCGAAATTGATCAGCTCTAAAAACACCTAAGACGTGAAAATCTTCACAATGTAGTCCCAATTCTTCTAATGATTTTTGAACTTTTGGCTCCTCTAAATGTCCATCTAAATCACAAATAAAAAAGTGAGATGTAAAAGAATTTTTTTCAGGAAAACTTTGAAGTTTAGTTAAATTAACTCCATTAATGGCAAAACCTCCAAGTGATTGATAAAGTGCAGCTGGTTTACTTTTTAATTTAAATAAAAAAGAAGTTATATATTTTTCCTCTCTAAACTCTGGTTGTTGAATTGATTTACCCATAACTAAAAATCTTGTCGTGTTTCCTTTTTCATTTTCAATATTAGATGCAATAATATCTAGACCGTAAATCTTTGCACTTAATTTTGATGCAATTGCTGCATCAGATATAATTTTATTCTTTGAAATAAGTTCTGCTGATCCTGCAGTATCGGCTCTTACATTTTCTACAAGATTATTTTTTTTAATAAAATTTGAGCATTGAGAAAGTCCTTGAGCATGAGATAAAACATTCTTAATATCACTTATTTTAGCACCAGGAATACCTAATAAATTATGTTCAATCTTATGAAAATGTTCAGCATAAATATTTAAACGATACTTAAAAATTAAATATTCAATTCCTATATTTCCAGTAGTTTTATTTGACTCAGGTATTATAATTTTAAAATTCTCATCCTTTTGTGCTTTAAAGAAACATTCATCAAAAGTCTTGCAAGGTATAATTTCTGCGCCTGGATAAAATTCTAACGCAGCTAAATGTGAATATGCTCCTGGTGAACCTTGATAAAGTATTTTCATTTTAAGATTTATATTCCATTATTTTTTTTAAGGCCAGATAATCTTCTTTTGTATCAACACCAATTGGAGATGAGTTTGCTAAAGATACATTAATATTCAAATTATTGTCAAGGGCCCTTAATTGCTCTAATCTGTTCAATACTTCATTTTTTGTTTGGTTTAAGTTTGTAAATTTTTCTAAAATCTTAACTTTATATGCATATATACCAATATGATGATAAATATTTTCATCTTTTTTAAATGTATGATTTCTTTTAAATGAAAGTGCTAATGAAGAATTTTTGATACTCAACTTTTCTTTGGTAGCTACTTTAACAATGTTTTCATTAGAAAATATTTTTTTATCTTTAATTTCTGCTCCTAAGGTTCCAATATTTGAATTGGTTTCAATCATCATGTTATTTAAATTAATAATATCCTTTTCATCTATCGAGGGCTCATCACCCTGTACGTTTAAAATATAGTCAACATTTTTAATATTTAATTTTTGATATCCCTCAAATATTCTGTCTGTTCCAGACTTATGTTGGTTTCCTGTTAAAATTGCTTCTCCTCCATTACTTATAACTTCATCTAATATTAATTGATCTTCTGTACAAACTACAACTCTACCTATTTCTGTATTTTTAGCCTTTTTAACAACATGTGAAATAATTGATAAATTATTGATTTTTAAAAGGGGTTTGCCTGGTAATCTACTTGCAGACATTCTTGACGGGATCAGAATTAATGTTTTATGCATACTTTAACTTACCAGATTTATGCGTCTAACAGACGCAAAATAATGTTTTTAAAATTAGGTATTTTTTAAATTATCATGTTATACGTTCAAAAAATAATAATTAAAATGGATTCGTTTGAAATAAATAAAATAATAGCAGCAATTATTCTAGTTGTAGCAATTATAATTGGCTTAGACAGAATTTCAGACAGTGTGTTCCATGTCAACAAACCAGAAAAACCTGGCTATAAAATTGAAGTAGTATCTACATCAACGAGCAGTGAATCTGAAGCAATTGAAACAATTGATATTGCTGCGCTCATGGCATTAGCTGATCTTGATCATGGAAAAAAAATATTTAAAAAGTGTTCAGCTTGTCACTCTATAAAATCTGGTGGAGGAAACAAAATTGGTCCAGCCCTTTACAATGTGGTTGGAAGAGCTGTGGGTGGTGTTCAAGATTACAAATATTCTAAATCATTAATAACCTATGGGAATGAATGGACATTTGAAGAACTAAATGGTTTTTTAATTAAACCAGCTAAATGGATAAAGGGTACGAAAATGGCTTTTGCAGGACTTAAAGATGAAAAAGATCGAGCTTCAGTTATACTATTTATGAATCAAAATGGTGACAATCCCACTCCATTACCTTAATTTTCCAAAGCAATAAAGCAAAATACTTTTTTGAACATGAACTCTATTTAGTGCCTGTAACCAAACTTTAGAATTTTTTCCTAGAAAAACTTTCTCTGAAACCTCAGAGCCTCTTGGCAAACAGTGTAAAAAAGTTACATCTTTCTTTGCATAGCTCATTAATTTTGTATTAATTTGAAAACTTTTAAAATCTCTAATTTTTTTATTTTTGTTAACATTATCATTTAAAGAAATAACCTTATCTGAAAAAATTACATCGGCATTTCTAACTGCTTTTTTTGGATCATTAAAAATATTAATTTTTCTTTTACTTTTTTTAACCCAATCCATTACAAATTTTTTGGGTTCATAATTTTTAGGACATCCAATGCTTAGATTAAATGAGAATTTAATCGAAGCTGCAATCAAACTGTTCAAAACATTGTTTGAATCTCCAATCCAACAAATGTTTAATTGTTTAATAGATTTTTTCTTAATTTCTTCAACAGTAAAAATATCAGATAACACTTGAGTTGGGTGTGATGATGGGCTTAAGCCATTAATAATTGGAATAGATAAATACCTACTAAATTCATCTATTTTTTTATCACTATCCGTTCTTAACATAAAACCATCTCCATAAGTTGATAAAACTTTTGCTGTATCAGCCAAACTTTCTCCGCCTTTTCCTAAATGTAATTCCTCAGGTCTCAAAGTTAATGCTCCACCCCCTAGTTGTTTTATTGCAAGATAAAAGCTTAATCTTGTTCTTGAACTTGATTTTTCAAACATTTGAATTAATAATTTTCCTTTTAGAAGATTATCTTTGTCTATATCTAGTGTATTAAGTTTTCTTCGTTTATTTTTTCTTTTTTTAGCATCTTCAATAATTTTTCTTAGATCTTTTGATGGTATATCTTTTAGATTAATAAAATGCTTAAATTTCATGAAAAATCTGTGCAAACTTTTTTAATAATTTTAATTGCCAAATCTATTTCTTTTTTTTTTACAGATAAAGGTGGTAAAATTCTAATTGTGTTCTCTGCTGCCCTTATAGTTAAAAGCTTATTTTCCATTAAATTTTTAATAAATTTAGTTGGATCCTCGAACAGTTGTAAACCTATTAAAAGACCTTTACCTCTTACCTCTTTAATTACTGTAGGAAATTTTTTTTTTATTTGATCTAATTCTGAAAAAAAATATTTGGATGTATTTTGAACATTTTTAAGAAATCCTTTTTTGAAAATTTGTTCTAAAACAGCATTTCCTACTGACATTGCTAAAGGGTTGCCACCAAAAGTGGATCCGTGAGTTCCAGGAATCATTCCTGAAGCTACTTTTTTTGTCATTAAAACCGCACCAAGAGGAAAGCCTCCACCGATACCCTTAGCAATTGGCACAATATCTGGTTTTATATTTGCATGTTCAAATGCAAAAAATTTTCCTGATCTTCCTATTCCACATTGAACTTCATCCAATATTAATAAGATTTTTTTTTTGTTACAAATTTTTCTTAAACCTTTTAAACACCAATTAGGAATGACCTTAACACCTCCCTCACCCATAATAGTTTCTATCATAATTGCTGCCGTTTTTTTGGTTATAGATTTTTTTAATGACTCATGGTTGCCAAATTCAAAATGATCAAACCCTGCTACTTTAGGTCCAAATCCTTCAGTCATTTTTTTTGAACCACTTGCATAAATCGCAGCAAGTGTTCGACCATGAAAAGAATTTTTTATACATAAAATTCTATTTCTGTTTGGCTGCCCAATAGAATAAAAGTATCTCCTCGCTACTTTAATTGCTGCCTCAGTGGCTTCAGTTCCACTATTTTGAAACATAACAGAATGAGCAAATGTTTTGTGAGCTAATTTTTTTGCCAATTTTTCGCCTTCAGGTATAATAAAAGCATTTGATACATGCCAAAGTTTTTTTGCTTGATTATTTATCGCTTTGATTAAATGTGGATTTGAATGACCAAGTGAATTTACTGCTATACCTTGAACAAAATCTAAATATTTTTTTCCATTAGTTGCGTAAAGAAAGCTTCCTTTACCATTTTTAAATGAAATTTTTTTTCTATTATAGTTTTTTGTTAATGCACTCATTTAAATTATGACTTAATCTTATATCCTATTTTATAAAGGTAAAAAGCTAGAAACCAGATTAGAATAGCAAGAACTATCAAATAAATTAATCCAAATATTATAGATCCATCAGAGACTCCTAAAAACCCATATCTAAAACCATCTATCATATAAAAAAAAGGATTTACAAAACTTATAGATTGGAAAAAATTTGGTAATCTATCGATTGAATAAAAAACACCAGAAAGAAAACTAAGTGGAGTAATAATAAAATTTGTAACAGTTGCTGTATGATCAAATTTTTCAGCCCATAAACCTGCACAAAAACCTAAAGCTCCTAAAATAAATGAACTTAAAAAAGCAAAAATAAAGATATAAAAAAAACTGTAGAAATGAATTTCTATAATAAGTGAAAATACTATTATAGAAATAATTGCAATAAGCAAGCTTCTAGTTACTGCTGCTAAAATTATTGCCAATGATACTTCAAAAGCTGATAGTGGTGCATACAACATATCAACTATGTTGCCTTGTATTTTACCTATCATTAGTGATGATATAGAATGACTAAAAGATTGAGCCACAATGCTCATTGCAATTAATCCTGGAGCTAAAAAACTTATAAAAGAATTTCCTAAAACTTCACCTCTATCATCTCCTAAAGCCAAAGTAAGTACAGATAAAAAAAGGAGACTTGAAACTAATGGGGAGAGCAAAGTTTGAGCCCAAACTACAAGAAACCTTTGGCATTCTTTCAGCCATAGGCTTTTAAATCCTATAAAGTTTATATTTCCAAATCTTCTTACACCAATCTGATATTTTTTTTGTAATTCAACCATAAGTAAATATTCATAACGTTTTTTTTTATTAATTGTGAAAAAAACAATAAATTAGCTTGCCTTTTGAATTAACTTGTGTGTAACTACATATAGTAATTTATAATTAAATACACACAAAATAGAGTAATTATGAGCTGGACTGAAGAAAAAATTGAAAAATTAAAAGAATTATGGGGTAAAGGAAAAACTGCAAGTCAAATAGCAGAGATAATTGGAGGTATGAGCAGAAACGCCGTGATAGGTAAGGCTCACCGGTTAAATTTATCTGCAAAAATAAAATCTAGAAATTCGAGCAATTTTAATACACAAAAAATAGATAACGAAAGCAATAATACACCAAAAAAAATAAGAAAAAGCAGATTTAAATCTTTACTAATAGAAAAAGACTTTGAGCCAGAAAATCCAAAACAGCTTGAAGAACTTGATGAAAATACTTGTAAATGGCCAAATGGGCATCCAAATGAAAGTTCATTTTATTTTTGTGGTAGAACTTCTTTAAAAGATTTTTCATACTGTAAGCTACACTTATTATATGCATTCCAACCTAAAGGTAAAAAAGATGAAGTTGGAAATAAAGAAGAGGAAATACCTAAATTTATAGAAAAAAAAATTAAATCTGGATAATATTAAATTTTTTACCTTCAATCATTTAATAATTTATCTTTTGCTTTTTTAAACTCCTCATCAGTTAAAATTTTATCTTGTCTTAATTTTTTTAATTGTTTGATTTCTTCTACAATATTAATTTGTATTTTTTTATTTGAAAAAAAATTTTTCTCTTTAGAAGCACGCTCGCTTTTTGCTTTAACTCCTTGATTTATTGCTTTTGATATAACTAAAATCAAAAATAGAAAAATTAATAATATAATAAAATATATAATATATATGTACATTTTATTTGCCTATATATTTATATTTATCTTTTTTTTTATATTTTTCTTGTGAAAATTGTCCTGTCTCAGTCCACATATAACAATATTTTTTTACCTCTACATCAAAACTTGAAAGTGCAGGCAAATTTAGATCAAAATTTGTCTTAAACTTTCCAGATTTAACATTGTCATACTTTAATAATCGTAATTGATCTATTGTAATTAACGGTTTTGGAAATAATTGAAAAAAAGATGCTGTAAATTTAGCTAACAATAAAGGCATTGGCAATAATACTCTTTTTTTTTCAATATGTTTTAATAGTTTTTCTAAAATTTCTTTTAAGGATAAAACTTCATTTCCAATACATTCAATTTTTCCTGCCTTTATATTCTGAATGATAACTTGATAAATTATTTCAGTTAAATCAGAACAGTAAATAGGTGTAAATTTAGTCTCCCCATTATAATAAAGAGGGAAAAAAGGAAGTCTACTTAGAAGTGTCATAAAACTAGTTGTAAAAGAGTCGTCTACTGAATAAACTACACTTGGTTTTAAAATTACAGATCTACTAAAATTTTGCTCTATATTAATTTCACCATTGAGTTTACTTTGAGCATAAAGAGAGTCTTTAGCTTTTTCTATTCCCATGGCAGATAAATGTATAAATTGTTCTATTTTATATTCATTACAAAGATTTGCTAAAAAAGAAGGAAATTTTTCATGAATATTAATAAAGCTATTAGTTTTATTTTTTTCATACAAAATTCCAATTAAATTAATGCATATATCTGCCTCCTCCATTAATTTTCTAATCTTGTTCTCATCAAATATGCTACTTTGAACAACGTCAATATAGCCGGGATTGGCCTGTGTTTTTAAAACATATCCTTTTTGATGAAGATTTCTTGTTACTGCTGTGACTTTATAATTATTTTTAGCTAACTTTCGAATTAAATTCCTTCCAATCTGACCACTGGCGCCAAAAATTAGACAATTTTTTGGTTTCATATATATATAATTAATTATGAATGTTGATATTAAAGTTCACAAAGATGATCTACCAGAAGATATAGATTTAGGCAACTCAGTTGCTGTAGATGGAGAATTTATGGGCCTCAACGTAAAAAGAGACCCATTATGCCTTATTCAATTTTCTTCAGGCAATATGGATGCACATATAGTTCAATTAAATAGAAAAACTTATAATGCTCCTAATTTAGTAAAATTACTTTCAGATAAAAAAATTATAAAAATATTTCATTATGCTAGAGCTGATATGGCTCATATTAAATATTATTTAAAAGTAGATATTGAAAATGTAAAATGTACTAAGCTTAGTAGTAGACTGGCAAGAACATTTTCTGATCGGCATGGACTAAAAGATTTGATTAAAGAGATTGTAGGAGTCGATATAAGCAAACAACAACAAAGCTCAGATTTTGGCGGGGAACTTACTACAGCACAATTAAAATATTGTGCAAATGATGTTATTTATTTACATAAAATTCATAATGAGCTTAATAAAATTCTTGTGAGAGAAAATAGAGAGAATTTGTATAATGATTGTTTAAAATTTTTAAAAACTAGAGTTGATCTTGATTTAGCATCATTTAAGGATGATATTTGGTCTCACTAAATGGAAAAAGATAATTTCAAAAAAATTGCCAGAAATGTAATTGATCTTGAGATAGAGGCCCTAAAAAAATTAAAAAATTCAATTAATAATTCTTTTAATAAAGCAGTAAACTTAATTTCCAAATGTCAGTCAAAAATTATTTTATGTGGTGTAGGCAAGAGTGGTCTCATAGCATCTAAAATAGCTGCAACGCTATCTTCAGTGGGTAGCCCATCATTTGCTCTTTCTGCAAGTGACTGTTCTCATGGAGACTTAGGAAGTATTTCCAAAAAAGATATCCTTGTTTTAATAAGTTATTCTGGAGAAACACAAGAATTAAAAAATATTATTCAATATGCAAATAGAAATAAAATTAAATTAATTGGAATTGTTTCAAAAAAAAACTCACTTCTTTACAAAGCTGCAGATATAAAATTACTTATTCCACAGGTAAAAGAGGCTGGTTTGAGTATCGTCCCTACTTCAAGCACTACCATCCAGCTAGCTATCGGAGATGCTTTAGCAATAGCCTCTATGAATAAAAAACAATTTAGCAAGTTAGATTTTAAAAAATTTCACCCGTCGGGTAGTTTAGGTATTCAATTAAAAACTGTAGAAGATTTAATGATAACTGGAAAAAGAATTCCTTTTGTAAGAGAAAATATAAAAATGAAAAAAGCTTTAAAAATTCTTTCACAAAAAAAACTTGGAGTATTAATTGTACAAAATAAAAATAAAAAAACTATTGGTATTATTACAGATGGGCAAATAAGAAGAGCTGGACAAAAAACTAATGATTTACAAAATTCGATCGCGAAAAACATCATGACACCAAAACCTATAAGCACAAGTCCTGATACTCTTGCGGCTAAAGCCTTGTCAATAATGAATACAAAAAAAATAACCTGCCTATGTGTAAATAGTAAAAGATATAAAGATAAGACTATAGGAATAATTCATATTCATAATATTTTAGAGGCAAATGTTAATTAAATGTACAAAAAAATATTTATCCAAATTTTACTACTACTTGTCGTATTAATTCTAATTATATTTACTTTTAATTTTTATAAATCAAATAAAATAAGTAAAACAAAAGCTTTGGTTAAAGATAATGAAAAAATTTTAGATGAGTCTGAAACTTTTAATATTATGGAAAACCTAAATTATTCTTCTAAAGACAATTTTGGAAATCAGTATGAGATAAATGCCTCAAAAGGAAGTATTAGCCTTGAAGATAAAGATATAATATTTATGGAGGATGTTAATGCCATTATAAATATGAATAATTCTGAGCCAATTTATATTAAAGCTGATTTAGCTGAATATAATAGTAAAAATTATGACACATTTTTCAAAAATAATATTTTTTTGAACCATTTAATTCACCAAATCACAGGGGAGAAATTAAATTTGTTATTTAAAACAAATTTAGTAACAATGTCTGATAGTTTGGTTTATAAAAGTAATAATACGATTCTTTATGCAGATAAATTAGAAATGGACTTAATAACAAAAAATTCTAAAATTTTTATGAACAATAAATCGGAAAAAATTAAAATTTTAATATCAAAATAATGGCAATTATTAAAAAATTCAGAATAAAATCTTTTAAACAACAAAAGCCTTTAGTATCACTAAAAAAAATATCTTTATCTTTTGGAAAAAGACAAATCCTTGATGATATTTCGTTTAACATTAATAGAGGAGAAATTCTTGGAATGTTAGGTCCAAATGGTGTAGGTAAATCAACTATTTTCAATCTAATAACTGGCCTTATAAAACCTGACTATGGATCATTAGTTTTTAACAATATAGATGCAACAAACTATCCAATTTACTTAAGAACAATAAAATTTCAAATTGGTTATGTGCCTCAACATGGTGGATATTTTCATGATTTAACTTTAGCCGATAATTTAAAAGCGATAGCAGAAATTTTGATTAAAGATAGTAAAGAAAGAGTTCAAAAAATTAATGAACTAATTTCAAAATTTGAACTTGATGCTGTTAGAGATGTAAAAGCTAAATTTTTATCAGGAGGTCAAAAAAAAAAATTAGTTATAGCTATTGCTCTAATGGGCAATCCTAAAGTGTTATTATTAGATGAATGTTTTGCCGCTTTGGATGTATTAACAATAAAAATGTTACAACAAATAATAGTTAATCTACAAACAGAAAATAATATAGGTATTTGCATATGTGACCATCAAGCAAGAGACCTTTTGTCTTGCGTGGATGTAGCAATTGTCCTCTCAAACGGCAAAATTATAGCAAATGGAACTCCCTCACAATTAATTAATGATCCTAATGCCAAATCAGCATATTTTGGAGACTCCTTTAAATATAATTAAACATAAATAAAATGGTAAAACCAATTTATTTTACTAATAAAATAAAAGATTTTAATAAAAAAATTTCTGTTGATGGAGATAAAAGTTTGTCTATTAGATGGACTCTATTAGCGTCAATGGCTAATGGAAAATCAAAAGCTTATAATTTATTAAAATCTAGTGACGTTTTAAGTTCAATAACAGTTTTAAAAAAACTTGGAGTAAAGATCAAACATAACAAAAAATATTGTGAGATAAATGGTAATGGATTAAAAAGTTTTAATTACAAAAAAAATTTGACTATAAATGCAGGAAACTCAGGGACATTAGGCAGACTAATTCTAGCTCTTTTAATTAATTCTCCTGAAAAAATTACTTTAATAGGAGATAAGAGCTTATCAAAAAGAGATTTTTCAAGAGTTATAAATCCATTAAAAAGATTTGGTGCTAAATTTTACCCAGCTAAAAATTCAACGCTACCTATATCAATTAAAGGTAAAAATAATATTAAACCGATAAAATATTTTGAAAATAAGGGATCTGCTCAATGTAAAAGTTGTGTACTATTGGCGGCACTTAATGCTTCAGGTAAAACTTTTATTAAAGCAAAAAAATCTAGAAATCATACAGAAATTCTTTTTAAAAATCTTAAAATTCCAATAAAAGTCCAAAAAACAAAATATTATGATTATATTGAAATTGAAGGACAAAAAAAATTTAAAGCATTTAATTATAAAATTCCTGGAGATATAAGCTCAAGTGCATTTTTTATAGCTTTAACTTTGCTTTCTAAAAAATCTAGTTTAATTATAAAAAATGTAAACATTAACCCATCTAGAACTGGAATTATTACAATACTTAATAAGATGGGTGCTCGAATTATTTTTAAAAATAAAAGATCATACAAAGGAGAATTAATTTCTGATATTTCTGTAAAAAGTGTAAAAAAATTAAATTCAATAAACTGTCCAACTAAGCTTAATAGTAGTGCAATAGATGAATTTTTAATTATTTTTCTTATTGCTGCAAAAGCAAAAGGAACTTCTTATTTTAAAAATTTGGAAGAATTAAATCAAAAAGAAAGTAAAAGATTAGATTGGGGATCTAAAATTTTAAATATGATTGGAGTCAAAACTAAGCTAACTAAAGACTCTATAAAAATTTATGGCAACCCTAATTTAAATTTGTATAAAAATTATGAAATTAAAAATTATTTAAAAGATCACAGAATAATGGCTATGACCACTATTGCCGCTTTAACTTTAGGAGGAAAATGGAAAATAAATGATCCTGACTCAATTAATACATCCTTTCCCTCTTTTTTAAAAATAATTAAAAGCCTTGGAGGTAAGTTAAATTGAAAAAATTAAAAAAGAAAATTAAAGTAGCAATTGATTCACCTGCTGCAGCTGGTGCAGGAACTCAAGCAAAATTAATTTCTAAGCACTATAATCTAATGTATCTAGATACTGGAAAAATCTACAGATTAATAGCGATGACAAAACTAAAAAAACCTAAACAATTTAATTATTCATTCATAAAAAAAAAAATAAAAAGGTTAAAATTAAAAAATCTTCAAGATAAAAAATTACTATCAGACGAGGTGGGAGCATGTGCCTCAATAGTTGCAAAAGATTTAAAAATTAGAAAGTTGGTTCATAGCTTTCAAATAAATTGTGCTTACAACCCACCCAAAAAATATAACGGTTCTTGTCTAGACGGTAGAGATATAACATATAAAATTATTCCTGATGCAGATTTTAAGTTTTTCATAACAGCAAACATCAAAACACGAGCCAAAAGGAGATACTTGGAGTTAAAAAGATTAAATAAGAAAATAAGCTATAATATGGTTCTAAAAAGTATTAAAAAACGTGATAAAAATGACTATAATAGAAAAAACTCCCCACTTACTAAAAAATTTTCGATGTTGATTAATAGTGAAAATTTAACTAAAAGAGCATGCTTTTTAAAAATAAAAAAAATAATGGATAAAAAATTAAACATTAATGGAAATTTATAACCAACTAGAGACTGCAGCATCGAAAGAATTCGAAAAACTGCTTAACAGTCAATTATCAAAAACTAAAATCGAAGAAGGCAAAATCATTGAAGGTAAAATCACTAAAATTAGTGATAAATTTGTTTTTTTATTTATTGAGGGTTTAAAATCAGAACCTGTTCTAGACATTAATGAATTAAAAACTTTAGGTATGTCAGACAAAATTAAAGTAGGTGAAAATATTTCAGTACTTTTAGAGCGTATAGAGGATAAAAATGGAGAAGTTTTAGTGTCGGCTTCTAAAGCTCAAAAAATTAGTGGTTGGGACAAATTAGTTAAAGCTTATGAAAATGAAGAACCAATTAATATTAAAATAATTAGTAAATGTAAGGGAGGTGTAATAGCTGAACATATCGAAACTAAAAGCTTAACTTTCATGCCAGGTTCTCAGATAAGCGATAAACCTTTAAAAGATATTTCTCATCTAATGGGAGTTCCTTTTAAAGCAGCAATAATAAAATTAGATAGAGTAAGAGGCAATTGCTGCACATCAAGAAGAGCAATAATTTCATCTAATAAGAAAGTTGATAAAGCTAAAATTGTTGAAAAATATAAAGTTGGTGATGTTATAAAAGGAGCAATTGTCAAAGGTTACAGTTCGTTTGGATGTTTTTTTGATGTTAATTCTGAACTAGATGTATTAGTTCATCTCCAAGAAATAAGTTATTCAAGAGTTAATCACCCTGAAGAAATTTTTAATATTGGAGAAAAACACGATTTATTAGTTATTTCTGTAGATAAAGAAAAACTGCAAGTAGGATGTTCAATCAAACAGCTTTCTAAAGACCCATTTGAAAATATTTCAAACTATGAACTAAATAAAAAATATAAAGTGAAAGTAGTCAAGATAATGGATTTTGGGGCTTTTTGTGAGTTAGAGCCTGGATTAAGCACATTATTACACACTAGTGAATTAAGTTGGACAAAAAAAGCAGCTTCAGCAAAAAAAATGTTTAATATAGGAGATGAGATCGATTGTATTATTACTGAAATTGATAAAGAAAAAAGAAGAATTGCTATATCTCACAGGTTAACCCAAGAAAATCCTTTTGAAAAAATAGAAAAAAACCACCCAGTTGGCAGTGAAGTTGAAGGTATAATAAGCAGTATTAACGAATATGCTATTTATTTAAAATTAGATAACTTAGAAATAGATGCATTCCTCCATGCAAATGATTTAAGTTATTCAAAAAATGGTGAGGAAGAACTAAAAAAATATAAGAACGGTGATAAATTAAGAGTAAAAGTTTTAGAGATAAAATCTGATCAACAAAAAATTCGAATTGGATTAAAACAAATGAAAGAAGATCCTTTTATTACTTTTTTTAGTAACAAAAAAATTAACGATACAATCACCGTGCAGGTTGTTTCCTCAGATAACAAAGGTCTTGTTGTAAGACCAGAGGGTTACGAAATAGATTGCTATATAAAAAAATCTCAAATAGCTATTAATGCTGCAGATGCTCGTCCATCAAGATTTGTAGGCTCAGAGCGTATTGATGCGGCTATTTCTGAGTTGGATTTTGATAAAAGAAAAGTTTCTTTGAGTATTAAGCTTCTAGAAGAATTGCAAAACAAAGAGGCAGTTACTAAATTTAGCTCTCCTCTTTCTGGAAAAAATCTTCCTTTTTCATCTTTATTTGATGCTCTTGGAAAAAAGAAAAAAACAAAAAAAGAATAAGTAAAATTGGCTATTGTAAAATCAAAGCTTTTAAAACAATTAACAGATAATTACCCAAATTTTTTAAAAAAAGATCTAGAAAAATTTTTAGATATTTTTTTTAATGAAATTAAGCAAGCGCTTCGTAAAGGTGAAAGAGTCGAGCTTAGAGGGTTTGGAATTTGGTCAACCCATATACAAAAAGCAAGAATATCAAGAAATCCAAAAACTGGTGAAAAAGTAAATACTCCTGAAAAAAAAACTATTCACTTTAAGATGGCAAAGGAACTATTTAATAAATTAAATAATAGCAATGAATAAAAATATTTTTGTAGCATGTGATGTTTCTAATCAAAAAGAAATAATTAATCTATTAGAATTAATTCATAAAGATATTTATGGTATTAAAATTGGTTTACAATACATAACTCAAAGTAGTCCTGAACAAATAAGAGAGCTTTCAAAATTTAATAAACCTATTTTTTATGATGGAAAATTTTTTGACATCAAAAATACATTAGTAGAGTCTATAAAATCACTTAAAAATTTAAATGTAAGTTATGCGACTGTACATCTTCTAAATGGATTGAGCGCTCTTAAAGCTGCGAATGAGTCCGCACAAAATATAGGTATAAATTTATTAGGAGTTTCTATTTTAACAAGTTTTGTCGATGAAGATTTAGAAAGCTTGGGCTTTAATAATAAAGTTGAAAACCAAGTTAAAAGATTAATTAAAATAGCAATGGAAGCTAATCTTTATGGCGTTATTTGCAGCCCTCTAGAAATAAAAATGATTAAAGAAATTGCACCTGATCTTAAATGCTTTACACCAGGAATTAGAATGACAAAAGAAAAAGATGATCAAAGAAGAACTATGAGTGCAAAAGAGGCAATTCAAGAAGGAAGTGATTACTTGATAATTGGCAGGCCTATCACGAAAGGTGACCCAAAAAAAAATATAAAGAATATTCTTTCATCTATAGATTAAATGAAATCTAAAATTTGTGGAATCTCTGACTCAAATACTTTAAAATATTTAACAAATCACTCTCATCCGCCATTATATATTGGTTTTATTGTTAATTATCCTAAATCAAAAAGATTTGTTGAATATGGAAAGCTTAAAGAGCTACTAAAAATAGATAAAAAAAAATCAAAGTATGTAGCTGTGTTAGTTAGTCCAGATGAAATCATTCTAGAAAAAATAAAAAAATTACCTTTTGATTATTATCAAATTTATAATTGTTCTTTTAATGAAATAAAAGAAATTAAAAAAAAATATAATAGAAAAATTATTATTGCAATTACTGTCGAAGAAAAAAAAGATGTTATGAAATATTTAGAATATGACGAGCTTGCTGACATAATATTATTTGATAGCAAAGGTTATGAGAAAAGTCTATCGTTTGACCGTCAACTAATTAAAAACCTTAAAATAAATAAAAGATTAATGGTAGCAGGAAATATACAAATAGAAGATAACCTTGCAAATCTTAAAGAAATAGCAGACATTATAGATATTTCTGGAGGTCTAGAAACTTCTGGATTAAAAGATATTTCAAAAATAAATATTTTTTTAAATAAAGTTAAAAAAATTAATGATGAAACTTAAAAAAAAAATTCCTTTAATTGATCAACATGACAAAAGAGGATTTTGGGGTGGTAAATTTGGTGGTAGCTTTATCCCTGAAACATTAAAAAAACCTGTTGAGGACTTAACAATACTATTTGAAAAACTTAGAAAAGATAAAAATTTTCTTAAACAAAGGGATTATTATTTTAAAAACTATGTAGGATCACCTACTTCATTTATAAAACTTCAAAATCTATCTGATCATCTTCGTGGTGCTCAAATATATGCCAAAATGGTATCAGAGGCTAACGGGGGTGCTCATAAAATCTATAATGCCACAGTTCATTGTCTTATTGCTAAAAAAGCAGGTAAAAAATATATCGTAGGCGATACTGGAGCTGGTTATGCAGGAAAAATGCTAAGTATGGCTGCTAAAAAATTTGATCTTAAGTGCAAAATATTCATGGGTGCAAAAGATATCAAGAGACAAAAACCAAATGTAGAAGCGATGAAAAAAAATGGTGCCGAGGTTGTGCCTGTTTATTCAGGAAGCCAAACCTTAGTTGATGCTGTTAGTGAATGCATGAGATATTGGGTATCAAATTGTGATTCTACACATATGGCTGTGGGGTCTACTGTTGGACCAAATATATTTGTTAAAATATGTGGGTGGAGTACTGCTCAAATTTCCAGAGAACTCATACTACAAATAAAATCAAAATTTAAAAAAATTCCGAAAAAAGTTAAACTAATTAACTGTGTAGGTGGTGGGAGTTCAGCTTATGGTTTTTGGAGTGAATTTATAGATTATGATAAAAAACAAATTGAGTTAATAGGAGTTGAGGCTGGAGGTCCAAAAAAATCTAAGTTACATGCCGCTCCCTTAAGTCAAGGAGCAAAAATTGGTATTTTGCATGGTGCCGCTTCCTATGTTTGTCAAAGTTCCGAAGGGCAAATAAGTGAAACAGAATCTATTTCTGCTGGATTAGACTATCCAGGTGTTTCTCCATTACATTGTTTTTTAAAAGATACAAAAAGAGCAAGATATTCTTTTGCTACAGATGAGGAGGCTTTAAATGCCTATAAGCTTGTAACGAAACTAGAAAAAATAAATCCTAGCTTAGAACCGTGTCACGCTTTCGCTGAAGCTATTAAAATTGCCCCTAAACTAAGTAAAGATACAATCTTGATTTGCAACAGTTGTGGAGATGCAACAAAAGACAAAGATATTTTAAAAGTAAGGTTGAAAACGGCTATATAAATGTCTCTAATTAATTTAACATTTAAAAAAATTAGAAATGAAAGAAGACCTTGTTTACTTACTTATATAGTTGCAGGTGATAATAACAAAAAAAAATCATTACAAATACTAAAATCAATTGCAAATTATGCAGATATTTGTGAAATAGGTTTTCCTCACAATACTCCAATTGCTGATGGGGGACAAATTCAATCTAGCGCATATAGAGCCTTAAAAAATGGAATTAAAATCAAAGATGTTTTTTCTATAGTTAAAGATTTTAAAAAATCTAAACAAGCTAAGCCTGTAATATTAATGGGCTACTACAATATGATTTATCAATATGGTAACAATAATTTTATTAATATATGTAAAAAAGTAGGTGTAGATGGATTAATTGTTGTTGATTTACCTTACCCTGAAAATAAAGAACTAGCAAAAAAATGTAAGAAAAAAAATATTAATTTCATTCAATTAATATCCCCAACTACATCAAAAGCTAGAATGAAAAAAATTATAAAAGATTCTCATGACATGGTTTATTATATAAGTATGTTGTCAACTACCGGAGGTAAACTTAAAGTTTCACCATACGAAATTCTTAAAAAGTATAAAAATATTAAAAAATTGAATAAGAATAAAAATATAGTAATTGGCTTTGGTATTACTGAAAAAACCATTAAATCATTAAAAAAGGCTGATGGATTAGTGGTAGGTAGCGCTCTATGCGCAGAAATCTCTAAATCTATTAAAAAGAAACAAAATCCTGTCACAAATGTTACTAATATTGTAAAAAGACTAAAGAAAAAAATTTCATGAATTGGATAACTAAAAAATTAGTTCACTTAAGCCAAAAAATTAGAACTGTAATTAAAAAAAGGCCCACAAGTGAGGAAATTGAAAATAGTGACTGGACTTCTTGTTGTAAGGGTCCAATTTTAAAAAAAGAGTTAGAAGATAATTTATGGGTTTGTCCTTTGTGCAATAAACATCATAGAATAAACTGTAAAAATAGATTTGATATTGTTTTTGGTAAAAATAATTACGAAATTTTAAAAACTCCTATTCCTAAAATAGATCCTTTAGCATGGAAAGACTCAAAATCGTATAAAGAAAGATTAAAAAATGCCAAAATAAAAACTGGCATGGATTGTGGAATAATGATTGTTAAAACTAAAATTAAAAATATTGATATTACTGCAGCAGCATCTGACTTTAACTATATAGGGGGCTCTATCGGACAAGCTGAGGGTGAAGCAATACTTACTGGCATACAACATGCAATAGACAACAAACAACCTTTTATAATTTTTACATCAGGGGGTGGTATGCGCATGTTTGAGTCTTTAATTGCGCTCTCTCAAATGACCAGAACAACACTTGCAATTAATGAATTAAAAAAAAATAATTTACCCTATTTAGTTTGTATTACAGACCCAACTGCGGGTGGAATAACAGCTTCTTTTGCAATGCTTGGAGATATTACTTTTGCAGAACCCGGAGCTCTTATTGCTTTTGCTGGAAAGCGTGTAATTCAAGCTACTGTCAAGGAAGAACTGCCAGGTGATTTCCAAAAAAGTGAATATGTAGAAAAATGTGGATTTGTTGATTTAATAGTTCAAAGGAAAAATTTAAATGAAAAAATTCATTCTATATTATCAATATTGTTAAAGAAAAATTCTGCTATAAATTCAGAAATAAATGAAACTTCAGAAGATAGTAGATCGCTTACAAAAGCTGCATCCTAGAGAAATTGATCTTAGTTTAGATAGAATTATAAGTCTTTCTAAAAAACTGGGAAACCCTCAAAATAATATTAAATGTATTTCAGTTGTTGGAACTAATGGAAAATATTCAACTATTCAAGCACTTTATGCAATTTTTAAAGAAGCTAATTATAAATGTAATATTTACACAAGTCCACATATTAAAAAAATTAACGAAAGATTTGTATTTAATAATAAAACTTTAAATGATGAGGAGCTAGCAAATTTGCTTGCGGAGATTGAAGAAATTAACAATGGTGAACCAATTACCTTCTTTGAAATATTAACTGCTGCTTATTTTCACCATGCTAGAAAATTTCCAGCAAATATTAACTTAATAGAGGCAGGATTATTTCACAGGTTTGATGGAACAAATATTTTAAAAAAAAATTTAGCTAGTATTATAACTTCTATTGGGATTGACCACTTAGATTGGCTACCTAAAAAAAAACAGACAATTGAAAAAATTATATTTGAAAAAACTTCAGCACTTTTAGAGTCAAAAATTATTATAGCAAAGCAATCCTCAAGAAAAATAACACAAAGTATTAAAAATACTATAAAAAAAAATAAATCTAAAAAAATATTCTTTAATAAAGACTATAGTTTTACCTTTACAGAAAATGATTTTTTTTATTTTAAAGATGAGTTTGGTGGCATAAAACTACCTAAACCAAACCTTATCGGTGAATTTCAATTAGAGAATGTCTCAAATGCAATAGCTGCAGTGAGACAATTAAAAAATTATAAAATTAATGCTGAGCACATAAAAAAAGGAATTCAAAAAATATCAAGTATAGGAAGACTTCAGGAAATAAAATCTGGAAAATTAAAAGACTATGTTAAAAATAATAAATTATTTGTAGATGGTTCTCATAATCCTTTAGGAGCAAAAGTTTTAAACCAATACCTGGAATCTCTAGATTGTAATAAACATGTGATTTTAGGTATGATGGTTAATAAAAATCATAATGAATATATAAGTTATTTCAAAAATATAAAAACTTTAATAACTGTCGATATACCTAATCAGCCAAATGCTATAAAAGGGAAAGAGCTTAAAGAAAAAATAAAAGGTTTTACAAATATCCAAAACAAATATTCCATTAAAGATGCGCTTGCTTCAATAAATATAAAAAAAAATGATATTATTTTAATAACAGGATCTTTGTATCTAGCAGGAGAGGTTTTAAAATTAAATTAAATATTTTCTTTAATAAAAGAAACAATATCAGATTTTGGTGTAGCTCCAACTTTAGTTGCTTTTAATTCACCATCTTTAAATAATAACATTGTAGGAATACCCCTTACTCCATACTTAGTTGGGGTGTTTGGTTCATTATCTATATTGTGTTTTGCAATAATAATATCATTAGCCATTTCATCAGAAATTTCTTCTAGAGTTGGACCAATCTGTTTACAAGGACCACACCATTCAGCCCAGAAGTCAACTAAAACTGGTTTTCCGGACTTAAGTACTTCTGTTTCAAAATTTTCATCAGTTACATTTACTGTTGCCATAATAATTTCTGTATATTTGATTCATTTAATTATTCAATGTGTAAAAAAATCTTTTTTGAATTAATTCACAAGAAGATCAGGCTTTTTCGTATTTCTTTTGAATGCCCTCAACAAATGTGTTGATTTCGTCTAAAAATATTAATTTTTCTTCATCTTT
>MDTB01099791.1_pt1 | contig 20275 bp, 26 predicted proteins | sample 811161 | NCBI WGS metagenome assembly MDTB01 (sample SAMN05326650, study PRJNA326480) | marine metagenome | isolation source: seawater | place: Mediterranean Sea | collected 2009 | reverse complement strand
CTTACTGACACGTCAGAGTCTTTCGGACTCCCTGCTACTGCTGACCTTATGTTCGCTCTCATATCTACTGAGGAGTTGGAAGGTCTCAACCAAATAATGGTTAAGCAATTAAAGAATAGGTATAATGATCCTACAATGTTCAAGAGATTTATTGTGGGTATAGATCGTGCTAAGATGCGTCTATATGATGTTGAGCAAAAGGCACAGGAAGATGTAGTTGATAATGGACATGATAAAGCAGATACTCCTGAGACTAAGTTTAAAGATAAGTTTGGAGGATTTAAATTTGAATGATACATGAAGTCCCCAATTTCCTCAGTAAGGAAGTTTGCGAACAAGCTATTTTGTATTATAAATCTACACCAGAAGTAAGATTACCTCATCAACAACATGATAAGTTCTTTTGGGGTAGAACAAAACCTCTTTGTACTATTGAAGATCCTAATGTTCGTAAAATGTTTAGAGTATTTGAGACAATGATGCTTCAAACAATAAGTAAATTATATCCTGATGATGGATTTATATACATGGAAAGTTGTGATATTGTAAAATGGCCTGTTGGTTGGAGCATGGGTACACATACAGATAATTTACCAGACCCTGAAGGTCATACAGGTTCAGATCTTACTAATAGAGATTATACTACTGTATGTTATTTGAATGATAATTATGAAGGTGGTAGTACATTTTTTCCTGAGTATGATCAAGAGTGTGTTCCTGAACAAGGTAAAGTAGTTTTCTTCCCTGCAAGTATTCAGCATGGTGTTACTGAGATTCAAGGTAGTACTAGATATACTATTGCCACTTGGTTTACTAAAAGATCGGAGATGATATATTAATGAGAGTACCACAAGAGTTATTGGGAGATCCTACTCAAGTAGAATATCCAGAGAGGAGACAGTTCCCATGTGATAAGACTGTAGTTAAATGGAAGTCTATAGGACATCTTTATGTTAACTATACAGGATTGCTATTAGAGGAGTATAGAGGAGTTCCTGAATGGTGTCTTGATGTAAAGGAATATCTTGTTGACAAACATAACTTACAAGATGCTTGTTTATCCATCTATAATATGCCACCAGGTACTATTATGCCAGAGCATAGAGATACTTATCCTCGGTATAAGTCACTACACAATCTTGACAAATTAGAAAAAATCTGTAGAATACTAGTATTCCTAAATGATTGGGAATCAGGACATTACTTTGAGGTAGACACCAAACCTGTAGTGAACTGGACCAAAGGAGAATATATAATGTGGAGAGGTGACACACCGCACATTGCGGCTAATGTTGGTTCAACCAACAGATATACTATGCAAATTACAGCTCATGATTAAAAGCGAAAAATTATTAAAGAAGCAAAGACACCAAGTTAAGTCTAGGTGGTATTATATTTTTTGGGGTGCAGCGACTGTATCTGTCTTTGCTGGACAATTGTATGTTGGATCTGGATATCGTCAGATGTCAAGATCCTTTAATCGTATCTTAGATACTGTTCGGTTAGAGTTAATTGGACCTGAACCGTATGATCATCCAATGATGATACCAAGAGCAGAAATTCCAGATATGATTGATGCGTGGGAGCAAGAGGAGAGATTGTATCACCCAACAAATCCTCCTACAAAAATATTCTAAAGGAGGGCTATGAGTCCAGATATACACGACATACCTGGTATAGGTCAATTTTATACTAAGAAAGAAGTTGATAAAATGATTGCAGATGCACTAGCAGAAGCACGAGCAATTGATGAAGCATCTATGCGTAAGCATAATAGAGATGCGACTATTATTAGTATGATTCTTGGGTTCACATGTTTAGCATTATTTGTGGATGGTTTGTTGAGAATTTTAGGAATCATTCCACCATTTATGGATATAGATGTCAATGTTATTGATCAGATTACAGACAAGGTAGAGAATGATATGATGCCTTTGATACAAGAGACGGTTAAGAAGATGCCGAATGTACCTAGGCCATGGTAGTTGACTCTTTAATATCAAGAGATGTTCCTCAGCGTAGGGCAGTTATAGATGATCTTGTTGATAAGTATCCAGACTATTGTTCTACCTTTACTTACAAATTAAAGGCAGGGATAACTGGACAAGCAGTTCATAGAGATGGATTTATAAATTGCTTTCTTGATGTAAAGAAGAAGTTAGTATATCTACATGTTGATAAGTGTGGAAGTACTTCAATAACAACAGCATTTATCCAAGAGGGTATGACTTTTATACCTTTGGAGAATTTTCGTAGAGCCAAAGATTATGATACTATGGCAAAGTTTTTAGTTGAGAGTGGTTATACATTTTTTGCTATGACTAGAGACCCTGCTGCTAGATGGGTATCTGGAATGAATGAGTTTATGTGTAGATTTAAACCACCATTTGAGTGGGTATTAAAACAGGTACAGAATAAAAAATATGTGTATGATGAGCACACTGCACCTCAACATTTATTTTTAAGATTATGTTTAGAATATAATGGTAAATTAAAGTTACTAAAATTAGATGATAATCTAAAAAATAAAGTTAATAATTTTCTTGGTATGGATTTAGATATACAGCATCTGAGGCAGTCTAAATATTTTGTGCCGAATTATACTATGTTGGCAAGAAAATTATTTCATCAGGTAATTGAACCTGATATGGAAGATTTTAATAAACTCTACGCTATAGATTATGACCTATACAATGCCGCTGACTGATCAAGTAGTAAGGGATTCGACAATACACCAGTTTGAACAAACGATTGCTAATTTCTATGGTTCTACTTATGGGATAGCAGTTGACTCATGCACTCATGCAATGGAATTGTGTATGAGATATGAGAAGTATGATTTTGTAGAGATACCAACTAATACTTACATCTCAGTTCCACTCATTATGAAGAAGATTGGATTAAAACAATGGAGATGGCAAGTTAATGAGTGGGAAAAATATTATTACATTGGCAGTACCAACATTGTTGATGCTGCTGTTTTATGGGAGAAGAATTCATATATTCCTGGTACATATTTTTGTTTAAGTTTCCAGCAAAGAAAACATCTACCATTAGGACGTGGTGGTATGATTCTTACTGATGATCCAACGGCATATTATGTTCTAAAAAGAATGTCATGTGATGGTAGAGATTTTTATAGACCTTGGAGAGATCAAGATATAGACATTATGGGTTATCATTATTATATGACACCAGAGAAGGCTTCTGAGGGATTGGAGAAATTTCAAACAGCAGTGAACAAACCAGTTAGAGACTGGTCTTATAAGGATTACCCTTATCTTCCTGATATGTCGGTGTTCAAACATGACCAAGTTTGATGATAAACTGAAGGGGTTGCCTCCCATATTTTATTTGAATATGGATCATAGAACTGAGAGGAAGGAACACCTTGAGAATGAATTTAGTAAATGGGGTATTACAGATTACACTAGGGTATCTGCAAATAGATTTCATACTTCAAAAATAAATGAGTGGGGACCTAAGTTAGATTTAATGTTGCTTGCTCCTTCAGATGCATCTATTGTGATGAATGAATTCTGGACGTTTATTGATTGGTATAATTCTGGTATCTCAGAAAATATGATTTTGATCCAAGATGATTTGGCATTGGATCTAATAGAACATTGGCCATTTGATTGGAATACTTTATATAAAAATCTTCCATATAACTGGGATATTATTCAATTTTATTATTGTCATAATGAGTTCTTAAATATGCATCTGTCTCCACAAATAGGAGAGAGTTCATCTGCTGCGTGTATTTTAATTAATAGGAATTTTGTTGAGAAGTTAATGCAGATGCATCTTCAACCAGATGGTTCATTTAAACTTTCTAATAGTTTGAGGGATATTAGTATTCCTAGAGAATGTTATAGTAGTGATGATTGGTTAATTTATCAAGTTGGAAAATCATATACATTACCCATACTTTGTTTGAATCAAAGGTTAGCAACTAGACCAGATAATAGACAAGAGGCAAGTGAGAATGAAGAGATGTATGATGAAGTGGTAGCTCAATATCATAATAAATTATATGATATACTTGCAACTACTATTACTAGGAAGTGGTGGGAATCTAGTAGTAAGAAGTATAGTGCAGATGATATTCTTAGTTGGGGTTCTCCAATACATCATGAGATGAGAATGGCATTACCACAGTATGAGGGACATTGATGAAAAAATTAGAAGGACTCCCAAAGATAATCTATCTTAATTCTAAACATGATCAAGATAGAGATAAATGGATCAGGAATCATTTTGATTCTTTGGGCATAAAGAATTATGAGAGATATGAAAAGGAATATACAACTAAGGATATTGATGAAGGATTAACTAAACCTCAATGGTTGGAATTAATAGGTGATGATTCTATAAATTTAAATCCTGAGAACTTACGCAATACGTTAGATCATTACAATGCAATCACTAAATGGTTTGATACCACAGATGAAGATGTTTGTATTATAATGGATGACATAGTTGATTTTTCTATATCAAAATATTGGTATTTTAATTGGGAGACATTTTATAATAAACTTCCTTATAATTGGGATTGTATTCAATTGTTTGTCAATTCAAGTAATGAACAAATTAGAACATATTTACATCCTTGGATATCAACATCTAGATCTACTAGATGTTATATGATTACTAGACAGTTTGCTAAGAAACTAAAACAATTGCATTATAAGGATGGTAAGTTCCATTTGTATAATGGAAATAAAGATAGGAGTCATAATGAATTTGATGAAGGAAATATTGAGGTAACATTATTTGATTTGGGAATAACATATAGTTGTCCTTTAGTATCAATAAAACGTGACTATGTTGAGAGTGATGAACTCAATGTATCTTTGTGTAGAGATAGATTATCTGCAGATGCTATAAAGCATTATTGGGAAAACATGTCTATGATTTATTCTACTGAAGAGTTCCTTAGTTATGGTTTTGATAGAGACTGGAAGAGGGTAGTTACTTTTGATATGAAATCAGAATATGTTGATACCACTAAGCAGAAGATGTTGATATGGATTTAGATAATAAGTTAAAAGGTATGCCTCATGTATACTACTTCAATCTGGATAATAGAAAGGATAGAAGGATGTATATGGAGAAGCAATTTAAGAGATGGGATATTGAGCATACTAGATTATCTGGTACTAAGTATCTTGGATCTCAAGTTAATTCTTGGTCTCATTTAATCATAGACTATGAGAATTATACTTTACTACCACCTATTGCTGCTAATGCAATAAGTCATCTTGAGTTCTTAAAGAAATGGTATAAAGAATCTAATGATCCTTATCTTATATTGATGGAGGATGATTATGATTTGAATTGTATTAAGAGATGGCATTTTGATTGGGAGTATCTTATGAGTAGACTTCCATATGATTGGGATTGTCTTCATATGGGATTTGAGAATCCAGAAGGAATGCCTATGTATCTGCATCCTATACAGTCAGCACATGATTTTGGTCCAGTTCTTTTACAACGACATTACATAGAGAAACTTATAGATATACATTGCGTTGGTGATAGGTATCGTCTTTTAAATACTGTTAATAATGCTGCTTGGAATTCTGGTAAATTAGTTGCTGGTCCAGGAACTGTAGATTATTTTATGGTTCATTGTGGGAGAACATATTGTTTACCTCTTATTACAATAAATCCTTCCTTTGGTAGTTTTGAAGATAACAGTGCTATACAAAGATTCTATAGAGAGAGTGGAGATATTAAAGCAAGGAATGCATATTATTTTTGGTGGAAGTATGAGAGGGATAGGTTTACCCTTGATGACTTTTTTACCTATGGAACTTCTAAAGATGTAGAGATGACACTAGACACAGAGAAGTTCTCAGGTTATGATATAACTGGTAAAATGTATGAAGTGTACGGAGAAAAGTATCTGGAGAATTATAGACCATGACTGTTAAGAAATTTGCTTTTGCTGATAAATTAAGACACATGCCACATGTGTTGTATACCAATGTGAGAGGTCAGACTGGTAGAAAACATTGGATGGAATATAATATGAGACTTCAGGGTTGGAAGTTTAGTAGGATAGATCAACCTCCTGTTAAAGAAATGCCTAAAGATTTTTATAAAAAATTAATTGGTGATTATTCGGATGAGAGTTCTTTAGCAATAAATTGGTATTCGTCTCAACTGTTAGATCTTTTACGTAAGTGGTTGGATGATACTAAAGGAACTGGTGAACCTTATATTATTTTAATGGAAGATGATTATGATATAAGACTTCAAGACTTCTGGCATTTTAGTTGGGATTATATGATGGAGAGACTACCCTATGGATGGGATAGTATTCAGTTAGGATTTGAATGTACAGATGTAGTTCCATTTTATTTGCATCCAACTAGACCTGAATATTCTTTAGGTACAACATTAATGAGTAGACATTATGCAGAGAAGTTACTCGACTTACATTACATTGATGGCAAATATAAGTTTGATTATAATATTGCTAATTCTGTCTATATGAATAGAGATTCTGGAATACATGATGGTCGTAATTATGATCAGACTTCTGGGTCAGCAGATTATTTTATAGCACAATCTGGTAATTGTTATTCTATTCCTTTGATACCTATAGTTCCATACTTTGCTGGCATTAGTGATCATGGTGGAACTGGTGATGATGATGCTTGGCAAGCAAGACCCAGTTTTTTAAAATGTTATAAGGCATATTGGGAGTGGTGGACTCAAGATAGAGATAACTTTAGCATTGATGATTTCTTTACTTATGGTAATGATAATGATTATCTTATGGAAAGAGATATCTCACAGTGGAGTGATAAATATTTCCTAGATACAGCATCTCAAGAGAGGAGAGATTTTCTCTATGAAAATGGAGCAGTGATAGACAATCATGGCATTAAAGGATAAACTTAAAGGACTTCCTAAAATTTATTATTTTAATAATAATAATGTTTTAGATGAACATATGGATAGAAATCTAAGTAATTTAGATTTAGATTATTCTCGTGTAAAAATTAAATATACATCTGATAATATTAATGAGTGGAAGGATCTTCTTATTGATAGATCAAAATATAAACTTCCTGTTGGTGTTGCTGGATTTTCTATATCTGTTCTTGAGTTTTTAAAAGATTGGTTAACTAAGTCTGAGATAACTGGGGATACTGAACTAGTCATCATGAGGGATCAGGTTGACTTTGAAGTTGGTGAAGAATTATCTCCTTTTTGGAAATTTGATTGGGAATTTATTAGAACAAAACTTCCATATGATTGGGATTGTTTTCAGTTTGGATTTGAGAATCTACACTTCATTCCTTTTTATATGCATAGCATAATGCCAGCATCTACTTTTGGTCCTTCTTTATTGAATAAAAGGTATGTTAAGAAGTTGGTTAAACTACATTATAAAAATGGTAAGTATGATTTGAATGGTAAGATTGCTAATTTAAATTTTGGTTTAAAGTCTGGAACAGTAGATTATTTTATTGGGCATAATGGTAAGACTTATTGTATGCCTTTATTACCAAATAATCCTGAGTTCTATAAGAGGGATAGTAAAAAGTTTAAGGTAGTACGTGCTTGTAAATTAGCATACTTTGATTGGTGGTTGAATGAGAGTAAGAAGTTTTCTTTGGATGAGATTTTTACTTATGGGAAGTCCAATGATCTTGGTATGATTAAGAAGACTATGAATTATTATGCTTAAGTATGATAAGAGTGAGAAGTTAAGAAATTTTCCTCATGTATATTATGTTAATCTTGATAATAGGACTGACAGAAGAGAATATATGGAGAAGCAATTTGAGTTTTGGAGATTAGATTTTACTAGAATTTCCTCTTCAAAATATGTTGCATCTAAAGCAAAGGAGTGGGGATCAAATAAAGTAAGTGGTGTGATTAAAGGTATGCCAGCATATGTTGTTGGTAATGCAGTTACTCATCTTGATTTTATGCGGGAGTGGTTGAGTAACTCAACTGATCCTTGGTTACTTTTAATGGAAGATGATTATGATTTAAACTTAATTAGATACTGGAATTTTAATTGGGATTATCTAATGGATAGAATCCCATATGATTGGGATTGTCTTCAGATTGGATTTGAATCTACTAGGTTTATACCATTCTTTTTACATCCTAAATTAAATCATACTTATTTTGGACCTGTTATATTACAGAGAGATTATGTTGAGAAGATTGTTGATATGCATGCTGATGGAGATAAATGGAATTTTGAGAGAGTAGTTGCCGATTCAAAGTTTAATGAGTCTTCTGGAACAGTAGATTATTTTATTGGTCATAGTGGTAGGACTTATTGTATTCCGTTAATCACTACTAATGATTCAATGACAAGTGGAGAGAATGGTGTTATGATTGGTAGAACACATCATAAAAATTCTAGACGTGCTTATTATCATTGGTGGATGAGAGAACATGATAAGCATAGCTTGGATGATTTCTTTACCTATGGTAAAGTAAATGATCATAAGATGATAATTTCAACCCTTTAGGATATGTACGCAACAAACGAATGGGATAAACTGAAGAAGGTTATAGTTGGTGTAGCAGATTATGCAACTATGCCTCCAGTTGAGATAGACACAAGAACTATTAATTATGCAGGTGTCAAACCAAAGAAGAAGATGTTTGGTTTTGGTGATGAGGAGTATCTTCCCATTAAGGTTGGACCATTTCCAGAACAGGTCATTGAAGAAGCAAATGAGGACTTAGAGGTATTTGTTAAATTTTTAGAAGGTGAGGGGGTAGAGGTTGTACGTCCAAAAAGAGAACCAGTAAAGTATTATAATTATTGTCCTAGAGATTCTGTATTTGTACATGGTGATTTTGCGTTAGCAACTCCTATGCCTTTAAGAAGTCGTAGAGGTGAGTGGAAGGCAATGAGTGAGCACTTACCAAACATTATAGATATGCCATGCCAATACCTTAATGAATTATATAATGAGGATTGTATTGGTAATCCAGATGTATTAGCATTGAAGGAAGTTACTCCAGCATTTGATGCTGCTAATACTATAAGAGCTAATAATGATATATTATATTTAATATCTAACAGTGGTAATGAACTAGGTGCAAAGATATTACAAAAGAAATTAAAACTATCTGGATCTGATGCTAGAGTTCATTTACTAAGAGATGTTTATTCATTCTCTCATATTGATACAACATTAGTATTCTTACGAGAAGGTCTTATATTAGCAAACCCATCTAGATTAAAGAGTAAGGATCAGTTACCTTCTCCTTTTAATGAATGGGATTTAGTTTATGCACCAGAAGCAATTGACATAGGATCTTACCCTGGATATAATAATATGTCAGTATGGGTTAATATGAATATGTTTAGTGTTAGTCCAAATCTAGTTGCACTTGAAGAGAATCAAGAACCAACTAGAAAGATTCTTGAGAAACATGGTATAGAATGTGCTATGCTTCCAATGAGACATCAAAGAACTTTAAGTGGTGGATTCCACTGTGTAACTCTTGATTTAGAAAGAGAATGAATATAGGTTTTGTTGGTCTTGGTAAACTCGGAATGCCCTGTGCTGAGGAGATTGCTAAGGCAGGTCATTTTGTATTTGGATATGATGTAGAACCTAGAGATACTTCCTTAGTGGATGTGCAGTCTTCAATCGAAGATGTTGTAACTAAATCAGAGATTATTTTTATTGCTGTTCCTACTCCACATAATAAAGATTATGATGGTAGTAAACCATGCATGCATTTAGATCCAAAAGATTTTGATTATAGTATAGTTGAGAGTGTAATAAAAGAAATTAATAAGTATGTAGATAATCAATTAATAGTATTAATCTCTACAGTTTTACCTGGTACAACTAGAGAGAGATTCACACCAATGAAAGGTAGGTTTGTATACAATCCTTATCTGATTGCTATGGGTACTGTTGCATTTGATTTTACAAATCCAGAGATAGTAATGATAGGTACTGAAGATGGTACTGAGACTGGTGATGCTAAGGAACTAATTAAATTTTATAGAACAATAGCACAGAATGATCCACCATATATTGTGGGTACATGGGATGAGTGTGAATGTATAAAAGTTTTTTATAATACATTTATTAGTAATAAGATTAGCTTTGTCAATATGATTCAAGATGTTGCTGAGAGACAGGGTAATATTAATGTTGATGTTGTTACTGGTGCATTGTGTCAGGCAGGAACTAGGATTATTAATTCATCATATATGACCGCAGGTATGGGTGATGGTGGTGCTTGTCATCCTAGAGATAATATTGCTCTTAGATTTTTAGCAAAGAAATTAAAACTTGGGTATGATTTATTTGAAGGTATAATGTTATCCAGAGAAGAACAGGCAAGGAATCTAGCATTAAAATTAGTTGAACTTGCATGGGATAATAAGATGCCTATCGTTATTCATGGTAAAGCATATAAACCAAGAGTATCATATACTGAAGGAAGTTATAGTTTATTGGTTGGTCATTTTTGTAAGGAAGTAGCAGCACCATACACAGAAGATATACTTGTGAAGTATGTTGATAAATGTACAGGAGATACATATGATAGCGACAAACCTGCTGTGTTCTTACTTGCCCATAGTGCAACAACAACGTATAGATATTGGGACAATCCAGATAGTGATGAACTATATTGTGAGATCCCAGAGGGTAGTATAGTCGTTGATCCTTGGAGGAAGTTTACTTCAGATACTTTAGAGGTTATTTATTATGGCAAGACTAGATGAGATGATAATGTTTGCTGTATCTTGTAGAAGATATAGTGTACAGAATTGGAAGGAGAAGAAGAAAAAATTATTAGATATGCTTGATGCTGATTGGGAGATGTCAGTACGTCCTCAAGATCAAGATGTTAAAGATTGTGAGACTGATTACTTTTCCACTAATGGAAGAGCAAGTTATTTTGATGTATGGTATAATATCCTGAAAGAAGATCTTGATGATGCACTCAGTCAAACTAATCTACCATTAGCACCACCTGAGATGTGGCAACTATGGTCACAAAAATATACTCGTGGTCAATATCATGGTGTACATAATCATGGATTCTCAAATCTATCATGTGTATTATATGTTGAATTTGATCCACAGGTACATGAACCAACAGCGTTTTATCAACCATTTCCAGATCCATTCTTTGGAGAAATTAATAAGATACAACCACAAGTAGAGGAAGGTGATATTATAATCTTCCCTGCAGTACTCTTACATGAGTCTCCAGTATCACGTTCTGATAAAACCAGAACTATTATGTCCTTTAATATTCCAGTAGGAAAATACTATGCATGAAGTAGACCCACAAAAGTATGTTGAATTTGTTGAAGCAGTCACCAGCAAAGAGTCTAAAGATTATATTTCATTTAATTCTAGATGCTTTGAGATACAATCAGGTGATGATGGAATCCCTGTTCATCGTTTATTAACTGCTGCTCTTGGTATTTGTGCTGAAGGTGGTGAGTTCACTGAGGTAGTTAAGAAGATTGTCTTCCAAGGTAAACCAGTTAATGAAGAGAATATCTTTCATATGAAGAGAGAACTTGGAGATATTATGTGGTACATGGCACAAGCTTGCATGGCACTAAATACTAACTTTAACGAAATTCTTGAGATGAATGTAGACAAGTTAAGTTCCCGTTATCCTGATGGAGAATTTGATGTGCATTATTCTGAGAACCGTAAGGAGGGAGATGTATGAGTAGTAAGAAAACTCTTAAATTTAACATTAAACAAGACGGTACTGTAACTGAAGAAGTTATAGGAGTTGTTGGTGATGGATGTATTAATCTCACTACAGAGATTGAGAAGAGGTTAGGTGCTCTAGAGAATAGAGTTAAGAAGGCAGAGTATTATCAACAACAAACGGTACAAAAAGATGTCACACTTCAGCACAATCAAGACCAGAATTAAAAACAAACCTGAACTTGTAGAGGCACTAGAACTCTTACAGTATAATGTAGTTCAAGATGTTAAGTTAGAAAATCCTCTTGATCATAAACATAAACAGTGGAATGTTGATGTTGCTATTAGTGATGAGATTGGATTTAGATTAAACAAGAATACAGGAACTTATGAGTTGGTTGCTGATGAACAGACTTGGGACTTAGATGTACCAGTTCAAAGGTTTATTGACAAAGTTACTCAACAGTATGCTAGAATGACAGTTCATAATACTGTTAAGGACTTGGGATATCAAGTTGAGGAGGAGTGGGAGATGGATGATCTCTCAATTGAAATTACTGCTACAGTATGGGATTAAAATGTCATTTGTTGTTACTAAAAATCATTTTCCAAATCTCCCAATAGAATGGGAAGATTGTGTTCAAAAAACTGCTAGGGAGTTTGAGTGGAATACCACTAGAGTATTATATGATTCTAAGACTCTACCTACTATAGTTTTACAAGAAGAAGGATACCGTCCTGCTTCTATTGGAACAACCTTTAATACAATTAAGAATCACTTGAGCACAACGGAACATGATTCTATAAGTAATACTTGGTTATGGAATATTAAACATATGCACATTTATTATTCTATTGGATTCAAAGCAGTTACCTTTGGAAGACACCAAGATAAAGAACATGTAATGATAGTTCAAGCATATGGATCTATGAAATATTTAATGGATGAGGGTACACCTGAGGATATTCTTCCTCAAGAGGAAGTCTTATTAGAACCAGGTGATAGTTTATGGATTGAAAAGGGTACATGGCATGACCCAATAGTTTCTGAACCAAGGATTACTTTAAGTCTGTCATAAATAATTGTTGGAGACCTGCGTGGACTAATGGCAGTAGGATACAACAAAATCTTTGATGATCTTAACAAGGCTATTGGAGATACTAAACATAAGTGTGAGCATGATAAATTTCCTGCTGGTAATAATAATGTGAGTTCTGGTATTATTAGGGTTAGATCAAAACATAGACCATCTGCAAAAGAATTAGTGCAGAACTGGTTATCAGGATATGCTAAGAGTAATGGTTTGGTATATCAGGAAAAAGATTATCCTAATATCTCAAGTCATGAATGTATAGAGATATATGGTTTTATAAAGTCTGCTAAGACAGATAATCTACAGAAGAAAGAGCAATTAAGAATATTTTTTAAATTCCCTGATGGTGCTGATAAACCAGATTATTCAGATATATGGAATACTGGGTTGAAATATTTGTTTGATAATGGTCACAGACCTTTAAAGATAACACCTAAGAATGCCTATGAGGTTGAGGTTATGACAACTATCAATCAGGGAATTGAGGAGATAGGTAAAGGAAAAGGAATTAAATTAAAAATTGGTGGTGGAAATTATCATAGTGATATAGTTGGGTGTGTTGGTACTAAAGGTAATCAACATGCAGACTTTGTATTTGTAAACACATCGGGTCATAAGAAGATCTTTGTAACATATAAAGACGGTAAATCTTCTACTTCTTTTCAGCAGTATAGTGGAATAACTTCAAAAGCAGGAACAACAATTGCTAACAATAATCAGGTTGTATCATGGGTAAAGGATGTTGAAGATAATTGGGATGCTGAACAAAAGGCACAACCAGGAGTTGCATTGCATAGATCTATTGTTGGTGATGGTTTAAAGAAGAAAGCAGTTTGGGGACACGAGACTAAAGGTGGTGGAGGTGGTCCAAATAACTGTAATATTTTTGCACAGGGAACACCAAAGTTTAAAGGTGATAAGACAAAGTGTACACTTATTTTTGATACGAAGGTTGTTAATAAGGGTAACTTAAATAAACTAAAGGATGATTATGACCCTACTTTAGGTGCTCGTAAAGGAGAAGCATATCGTAAGGTTGGTAGTAAGAGTGGTGTTAGAGGTGGTATTTTTTCTAAGGGATATCTCACTCAAAGAAAGAACAAACCGTTTTGATATAAATAATACATATAAGTTTATAATGAAGTACTACATATAGTAATATGAAGAAAAATTTCTCTCAGTTTTGTAAAGAAGCTAAGACCTCCATTGCGTCCATACAAGGGAGGAGGTTAGGTCTTGTCCCAGATGGGCATGGTGGATTCCATGACAAGAAGACTGGAGAATTTATTGCTAAGAATACTGGTGGTAAACTAAAGTTCTATAATCAAAATCAGGTTCCTGGACAAGATCCTAAGCAGGTTAGAACTCAAAATAACCAGAGACCCGTTGCTACTCAGACTTTTAGAAAGAGACAGAAGGCAACTAAAGAAAGTATTGATCAGAGAGATAGACAAAAAGAACAAGAGTTGCGTGAGAAATATATTGCAGGAGAGATCTTTATTGAAGGATCTTATGTAAGTCATATTCCTACAGGTAATACTGGTAAAGTGATTCGTAGAGGAACTAATCATCTCATATGTCTTACTGGTGAACCAGGTCAATATGATGAATTTGGATTTAGTGAAGAGAAAGATCCTGAGATGTTTAAGTGCTGGATTAGAGATGTTGTTGAATGGACTGATCAGTCTGGTGAACCTAATTCGTCCAATAGGGAAGTTGGAACGGATGCACTACGTAAATATGTTATGAAAATGACTGGCACAAAAAAGATTTATAATTTCCCTAAACATAAATAACAGTAAGGAAAGGTAAGTTTCTTTAGAATAATGACATTAAAGCATATCGTAACTGATCTCCATCAGGTATATCTGACTGAGATGGAGGCTAAAATCAAACCAAAATCTACTGCTGGCACAGAGAAGAAAGCATCTGGTGACAGTGCTGATGGTGGTACTGCAGAAGATCAGGTTAAAAAAGCTGCAAGGCAATTGGCATACGATACTCGTTATAAAGCGAGAAGAGATGGCATTCCTCTAGAGAGAGCGTATACCCAAACACTACAGAACTCCAGTGCTTCTGGTCCTGTTAAAGAACTTGCTAAAGGCATGCTCTTTGGTGGTGGACAGAAGGAAGAAGTTGAAAAGATATCTGAGAAACCAGAATTACCTCCTGAGATATTTGCTGCACTTCGTCGTTTAGAGAATAAGCGTCAGCGTCAAGGTGGAGATAAGAAGGATTCACCATTCCCATCTGATAAGAAAGCAGAAGTTAAGAAGGAATCTATTGGATCTGCAATAGATAAGACTTTTAGTGCTGCAGGTGAAGTTGCTGATACCGCAATTAAACTACCTGTTAAGGCAGTTGGATATGCTGCAGGTCTTAAGAAGGGACTTAAGAAGCAATTTAAAAAAGGTCAAAGTAAAGCAAACGAAGAAGTATCTATAGACGAAGCAAAGAAAGCAAAACCAGCATCTGGTAAGAAAGGGAAGACGAAGGACAAAGTTCTTGTCACCCCAATAAAAGACCAAGGCAAACCATATCGTAGATATGCAGATGCTAAGAAGAAGTATGAATTACGGAAGAATCCTCAGATTAGTTCTGTAACTGGTACTTCATATGGTAAAACATATGATGAGAAACCTGATGATAAGAAGAATCCTGGTAAGTTCCCTCAGCAAAAGAAGGCGAAGAAGGACTTTGATAAGGATGGTAAGTTAGAATCTCCAAAGGCAGAGTACAAGGGTTCTAAGGATAAAGCTATTAAGAAGGCAATCAAAAAGCAGAAGAATGAAGAGTTCTCTAACTGGAAGGAAGAGTTTGACTTAACTGAAATCATTAAGAAGGATAGTAAGCCAAAAAAGATTGAGGAACTCAAGGGTAAAAACACTATTATTATTAACCCAAAACTTGAAGAGGGTACTGAATTCCTTGGGGGATATGTATTAGGTACAGACGACCTACATGAAGAGTTTACAGAATACAGCATTGATCTTGCTGCAGACTTCTTTGTAGAAGAAGGAATCAATGAAGAAGGTGTAGACCTTATCATTGAGGAAGTTGGTGTTGAAGACTTTACTGAATTTGTATACGGTCTTACCGCCGATCAATTCATTGAAGAAGAGAGATCAGCAACTAAAGCACCTAAAAGAGATTATGCAAAAGTGAAGGCTGCTGTTGATAAGAAGGATGCTGAAAATAAAGCAGCAGGTAAAAGAGAATACTCTACAACCAAAGCTGCTAAGGCAAAGTATGGTGATGAGGACAATACTAATTACGATGATGATGCACCATCACCTAAGAAGAAGGTTGTAGCAACTGTTAAAAAGGTTAAAGCAAAGCAACCTGAGAAGAAACCTGAGAAGAAAGGTATCGTAGGTAAGATTCGTGGTGCTGTTGCTAAGGGTATGGAGCGTCATAAAGCTGCTACTAAAGCTGCTTCTAAGTCACTCAAAGATACTGCAAAGCAACATTCACAACACCGTAAGGACTTTGTTAAGGGTGCTACACCTACTGCAAAGGAAAAGAAAATTGCTGGTGGTATCGCTAAAGGCGTTAAGAAGGCAGTAACTGGTGAGGAAGTAGTTCATGAAGATCTTCATCCTAATATTAAAAAGATTGATGCTGCTAGTAAAGCTAATGTTGCCAAGCAAGCAGCAAAAGCTGCTGCAGATAAGTCTGCTAGAGAGAAGACTGCTGCTGCATTCCAAGCACATAAGAAAGCAACTCTTGCTAAAGGTGGTCGGCCAGTAGACGCACTTGATTCGTGGCACAAAAAAAAAGCTAGTGAAGAAGTAGAGGTTGATGAGGCAAAGGTTGATGATGTAAAGTATGGTAAGGGTAAAGGTTGGGATCAACCTGACGGTAAGAGTATGACAAAGTATTCTGCCCGTCATTCTTATTTGAAAAAGAATCCACCTAATGTAAGGTCGGATAGAAATAAGCGTCATAGTGAGGTAGATGTTGTTTTTCATGGACATGATAAAGTTGAACGTGATAGAAAAGCAAAGCATCATGCGTCCAAAGGTGTTAAAAAAGTAAAAGGTGCAAAGGTTGCTACTGGTGGTAAGGAGGCTTTAAAGAAGCGATTCCAGGATCAAGGTGCAATGGAGGCATATGTTAATGAAAGACTAGGTGGTAAAGGTTATCAACCCTATACATCTCTAACAGGGAAGAAAATCTCTGGTGATTGGGAAGATTCTGATAGAGGTTCTGGTAACAAGTCAACCAGAAGAGCAGGTGGTGAGGTAAAGGCAAAGAGTCCTACTTATCTTGCTCATGTTAAGAATAAGAAAAAGAAGCAACAAGAACAATTAGACCCAAAAAAGGTTGAAGCAGGTTCTGCACCTGCTGACCAAAAAGCAGACTCGCAGATAGCTAACAAGGAAAAGAAGGTCGCTATAATGAAGCGACAGATTCTTCAGAAGAAGATGCAAGCAGTAAGGTCTGGTGCTATGTCAGACATTACAGCATCTTATAACCCTGTTAGTGAAGATTATCATTCTGGACAAGGTGAAAAGATCCAGAAGAGAACTAAGGAGTGGATGAAGAAGAGGGGGCAAGAAGGTGCTCCTGGTTTAGATGCAATCAAAGCACGTTCTGCTGAACATAAGGCAAAGCGTGGTGTTAAAGAAGGTATAGATCCGAAAGGAGGTGGTAAAGATCCTGATTTGTCTCCAAAGCAACAGGATACTGAGCGTAAGCAAACTGCACTTGAGAGAGAAAAGATTGCTAAGAAGAGAGCAATGCTACAGCAAATGCGTCAGCAAGCTGTATCTCAAGGTAAGCAACCCACTGGACATACTGCCCGTGAGGAAGTAGAAGTCAATGAGATTAGTCTTAAGACTGCTAATAAAGCCTGGCAAGCTAGGAAGGATATAGCAGATAAAGTTCGTAAGGTTGATTCTAAAGAAGCATCAAAGAACGACGAGAAGGCTATTCAGACAGCAATGCACATAGCACGTAAGGAACGTCCTAGTTTTGGTGACACTCCAAAGACAACTGCACGTAAGAAGAAACTTGAGAAACTTCTTACTAAAGAAGGTAAGGAAAAAGGTCTTGACGGCAAAGCATGCTGGAAAGGTTACAAACTTGATGGTACTAAGAAGAAGGGTGGCAAAACAGTTGATAACTGTGTTAAAGTAAATGAAGATGAACTTGATGAATTGAATCGTTACGAGAAGGAAACTGGTAAGTCATCTGGTTCCCTGAACATGCCTAAAGGTAAACCAACCAAGAAGGGTGGTGACGAAAGTCCTGTCATGAGAGCAGTTAGATCTAGTATGCGTAGGGAGACTGGTAGACCAGAGGGTCAACAGAAGAAAGCAAAGGGTGTTAAATCTGATGCTGGAACTGGTAAGTACCTTGCCAAACAAAAGGCAAAGAAGGACTACGCTGACAAGGCAAAGAAAGCAGGATTCAAATCTACTCAAGCATACACTGACACTGTAGCAAGGTATGGTGGTGAATCAAACTACAAAGCAGGTAGAGGTTTAGGAACCTAATGGCAAAGAAGACGTTTAAACAATTTCAGAACGATTCTAAGGGTTTAACCGATAAGCAATTTGGTAAACTTTTAGATAAGAAGGGTGTTAAGCGTCCTGATATTCTTAAGAAGATTAAGGAAGATCTTTATAGAAAAAAATATGATGTGAAGAAGGGTGGGTATCAGAAAACTAATAAGATGGATCAGTCAAACAAAAGACTGGGAGACAGTAAAGCATCACACAGAGATCAAAATAAAGATTTTGCCAAATACAATATAATTAAGACAGGTGATAAGAGTAATCTTAAAACAGCATTGAAAAAATTTAATAATGAATCAGTTAAGAGAGATGAGTATGGTGATCCAATTGGCGGACCAAAGATATCAAAGAAACAACTGAAGAAGAATCTTGCAAAGAATGAACCTGATGAGCAACATACTACAACAACAAGTGAAGGTGCTGCTTGGACAAAGAAAGCAGGTAAGAATAAAGAAGGTGGTTTAAACGAGAAGGGACGTAAGTCCTATGAACGTGAGAATCCTGGTAGTGATTTAAAGAGACCCCAACCAGAGGGAGGTCCTAGAAAGAAATCATTCTGTGCTAGAATGGGTGGTGTAAAAGGACCAATGAAAAAACCAAATGGTGAACCAACTCGTAAAGCATTGGCATTAAGAAAATGGAAGTGTTAAAAACATTTAAACAATTCCAAGAAGAGAGTCTCGCAGACAGGGTAGCAGCCGCTGCTGATAGGAATAAGGCAGCAATTAAGAATAAGAGAGGTGCTTCTCCTGCAAAAAAACCTGATGAACCAGAATTAAAAGCAAATAATTCAGAGGCAGAAAGGATTGTTAAGGGTATGGAGCGTAAATCTTTAGGAAGATTTAAGAATTTATACGGGACAAGACATAAGGAAGTGATGTATAATACTGCTAACAAACTCGCATCATGAGATTTAGATTCCTACCAGACGCATTTTATGCGAATCAGTATCAACCTTGGTTAGCTGAGGGGTATGGTAGTACTTTTGATAATGAGAAGGAACGTAAGAAGATGCAGGATTCTGAAGATCAGAATACGTATAATAAGCACCGTATGATGCACGGTAAGAAGAAGGTTGGAACATCAAAGGATAGTGATACATATAGAACTTGGAAAAAAAAGAGAGCAGAAATGGCAACAAATAAACCTAGAATGACAGAGAAGGGTGTAAGATTTTATGACAAAAAGGGAAAAGGTTACATTAAAGGTGGTAAGAAAACCTACGATTGATATATAGTAATACTCGATTTAACTAAATGACACTACCTAAGGAAGTGGTTCTCGAAGCATTGAGATGTTGTAGAGACGTTTATCCCCATAAGGATGACTTTTTAGTAAGTAGGAAGTGTGAAGGACATACTATACTTGCTGTTGAAGGAACCAAAGAGACAACAGATTGGATAACCAATTTAAAGTTCTTAATTAAAAGAGACGATTGTCATAGAGGTTTTAGAAATAATGCTAATAGAACATTGGCATCATTGGTAATTGGTTATGAAGCATTAGATCCTAAGAGAAAATTAGTTATAGCAGGTCACTCCCTTGGTGGTGCTACTGCTACATTGATTGCTGAAGCACTCTGGGATTCTGGTAATAAGAACATAGGACTTGTGACTGCTGGTTCACCTAGACCAGGTGGACGTAGACTTCGCAGGAGAATTAAAGATCTTGAACATCTTCGGTTTGTGCATGGTGATGACATTGTTGCAGGGACTCCTCCTTGGCTCGCTGGCTATGTACATACTCATCCAGTCATTAAATTGAAAGATGAGAATGACACTAGATTTGATGGTGTCGCTGATCATAATATAGGAGACTATGTTATAGCAGCAGAGAAATACTATGCGTAAACTATTACTTCTAACACCCTTCCTCTTGATGGGGTGTGGACTTGGAATGAATAATGGTGGAGGTGGATATGGTCTTGATGCATACTCCTTTATGAATACAGGTAGTGCTGGTTCAT
>MDTB01219590.1_pt1 | contig 20276 bp, 21 predicted proteins | sample 811161 | NCBI WGS metagenome assembly MDTB01 (sample SAMN05326650, study PRJNA326480) | marine metagenome | isolation source: seawater | place: Mediterranean Sea | collected 2009 | reverse complement strand
GCCATTTCATTGGGAAGATTTTATTGGAAGATAAATACCCAGGTGGTAGAGATATGATGCATGTTGTTGAGGAGTACCTTTCGCAAAAAAAGACACTATCGGTTGAGAAACGTTATGTTGAACTTGCTTTGCTAGCAGCCGATGTAGATACCGACCACTTGCTTTTTATGAAATCATTTATTGCATATTATGAAGCAATATATAAATCAGATTATTTGATGAAACCTATTAAGTCAGACGTACCTTTGAACGTTACGTTGGGGAAATGGGAAGAACTGACGGAAGAAGACGAAGCCGAAGACTTATGGATCGAGGGTGATGATCCAGACGCTGTGTGTATCGAACTAGCTAGTTTTAGACAATTGACCAGAGACAAGTTTGCATGTCATAAAGAAGACGTAACAGGCGATGAGCGAAAAGCCAATTACAAAGAGCCACTCAACGACTGTTCATTTGCCAAATTTTCAAAGGACGAGACGCTGAAGCAACTGTGGTGGAGGAACATACCTTTAAGAGAAGAGCTTATAATAATGAATCCAAGCCTTAATTGTGAAAATACATGGCCTGCGTGGTTTGGCGAACCGTACAAGTACGAGTCGGAAATGGAATTGAAAAATTTACTGGCACCACTGCTGCAAAAAAATCAAGCCATATTAAGTAGAAAAAAAGAGGTGTTGAAAAAGCGCAAGCGTGGAGACGATACCACTGACATAGACGCTAGGAACCTTCAGCGCGCGAAGGACCTGTTGAATCTGTTGTATCCAAAATGGAATTTAGAAAACGACCCTCAAACATCCAAAACAACAATACCTGACACCAACACTCTGGTAAATGTAGACAAAATGGAACACAGCAGTAAATTTAAAGAGTATATGATGGAATACATGAAGGATCACGACACCCACATGACCAATTACAGTTACTGCCAGCAGAAAGATACATTGATCATGGCGATGCGGAGAAGATATCGCCATTCCTGGGCACTAATAGACACGATAACATACAAAGATGTAGAATACAATGTCAGGCACCTCTCGTTCAAGGACAACGTAGGGTGGGTCGTCCAGCTCGACGTTGGTGAAGATGATGCATCAAAAAAGGTGGTAGACAGCTTTCCACACGTCCGGAAGAAATTTTTAGTACGGTACCCAACAATAACAACTGGCGAAGCCTCCCAGGAATCGACAAAAAAAGCACCAGCAGCAGGATTCCGATCCACGTGGCAAACATGCGACATGTACACCATTGGGGGTACCCAGCAGTTGTACGCCATTGAGGAAATAAACGAGACGGTAAATTTCAGTTACAACAAACATTTAACATTAACGATGCGGTTGCCATTGTTACAGTGCTTGTTTTACCGGTACGACAAGGACGTACAGACGGAGTTGAAGGACCTTCGAGTGGATACAAATGGAATGCTACTCTCCACCAACGAAACGAAAACAAAGCGGCCAAAAAAAGACCACCCAGATGTCTGGCACCGACTGTTTACATTCAATTCTCATGTAAATAAGTTGGCTGCTACAAATCAACACAAGGGGTCCAGCAGAGAGTACTCGTATTACCTCAACGTGATCGACAAACTACAGGAATACTTGAACGACTATGGTGGGAAAGAGGGCCACCTATACCAATGGTTAAAAAAACATTACCCTTATATGGTGGAAGGTCACGATTGCTTGTACGTACAGGTGCTAAGATCGTTGGCAGATGAACAAGTGGATGGTTCGAACGCAAATGGCACTCCAAAGTATATTTACAAAGCGAACAAAAATAGAGATGGCAATCTGTATTTAAATACGTACAAAAACGGTGGATATCATATACGAAGTCTCCATTCCGTTGAATTGACAGATTTTGCACATAAAAGTGCGTTTTCTAAAGTAATATAAAAAGTCTGTATCATTTTTTCATGGTATGGTGCATATGTCTGTGTAATTTTTTCACGTTACATTTTTTTCCACGTTACATTTTTTTTCACGCTACATTTTTTCATGGTATGGTGCATATGTCTGTGTAATTTTTTCACGTTACATTTTTTCTACATTTTTTTCACCATATATAAACGTATTATTTTCATACTAAATGTCCAAATCAGATATGAAGCGCGCATTGCTGTTGAAGCTTTTGATAAATATGGAAAATACCGTGTCCGATGATGACCTAAAGACCACCATTGATAGAATAAAAAGTACGGTGGCCCACACGGCGCCGGAAATTCTAGATTCACGGTGGAAACCCATATATCGCATGTGCGTACAATACATGAACGACGCGGACAACCCAGAGCATGATAGGTGCTTTGAATTATATTCCCAGGCGTTGGAAGAGTATAAAACATTATTATAAATATACATATAATGTTTACCAACTACATGCCGTACAATCCTACGTCCAATGCCTTCCTCGCCTGGAAAGAATGCCTTTCCAAAAACCGTCAACTTCGAAAAGTACTAACCTTACCAGACGACAAAGAGGAAGACATGCGGATGTGCCAAAACCACTACAAAGCGCACATGAAAGAAGCGTTGAAAATCAGGCGAAAACAACTACAAATGGAGGAGTAAATAATAAGAAAAGCATGAGTGGATACAAACAAATAAGACAAATGAGATACGATTTTGAAATTAAAGGTGATGGTCCGTTGTATGATGATGAAGATGATTTCGGTGATATCTCACCAGGGAGTAGAAAGCTATCTGATGAGGAGATTAAGTTATTAAGTAGAACGGAGGAAGATGATCTTAGTCAGGGCACGACGTGGGGCGGTCAATGGTTCTCGGTAGGGGCGATTTTTCTTTTCATATTAGCTGTTGTATTAATAAGCCTTGGTGCAACAGGTACCATATAAAGGTGGAAGAACAGCAGTCATAATGAACGAGGGAGAGTATTTAGAGTTAGTGAACGATTTAAAGGTACAGTACGATGATATGAAACATAGATTATTAAAACGAATTAGTTTTTTAGAACAAAACAACAAAGAATTAAAAAAAGAGCTTCGTAAAATTCATCCTCTCCAATTTAAAACCAATCAGTTCTGCTCGCCACGTCCAACAGGACGTTCAGGCATTTACAGCAGTACACACCGCTTGCATTTGATGCATTGCCCGGTATGTAGTCGGGTGCATCCAGAGGGAAACACGTGCGCTCAAGTTAAATCGACCATAGGTACATAGCTAACACATTTTTTATATTTTTTTCCATTTCTGGTAACCTCTTCGGTGTAATCCGTCACTTCTACAACCTCTGCTTTCCTTTTCGTTGAAGGTGAAGGAGGTAGATTTTCTTGACAGTGTAGCCTTGCTAGGGCTAGGGTTCTCCTTTCCTCTTCTCTGAGTGCTTCCTTTTCTTCCTGAGTTTTATCGAAACCCATGGACCGGCGAAATTCTCTTAGCTTTCGGTTTGCTTTCTCGTCTGCCAATGCCCACCGTCTCGCACGGTCTTTGTCATCCTTCGCAAGAAATTTCAAGCTTCCTGCTCTGTGGCGATAGACCACTTGCGAACTTTTTTTCCAGTTGCAACCAACCGCATGCTCACTCATGAAATAAATATCCCCATGCTGCAAATGGATACGAGTTTCACAATCGTTGAAGTAGCGGTTCTTGTGAAAGGCACGGAAGCATAAATAGCGGTCCGCACCTACATTGCAACCAATGACTGGGCTTCGAGGCCTCTCAGCATCGCCATGGTATCCGATGCCGCAGAAATTATTCTTCTTGTATTCGTCTGCATAATAAACGTTCGCCTCAGCGAGCAAATTCTTCATGGTGTGATCACCGGGTGCCAAATTCGTAAAGGCATCGCGCAACTTCTTTGCTTCGGATAAAAAGTTACACTTGAAGTTGTACAAGGTGCTTTGACCCTTGGCAATATCTGCTTCTATGATCTTGTCGCCAATGTTGAAGTTGTGACGCTTGTGCTTGTTCATGACTTTGTTTTGGCGGGTGTTCAGCATTTGCTTGTCCACCGTGGGAATATTTTGAATTTGATTCAACAGTTCGTCTTTGTCCACACCCAACATTCTCATTCCATCTTTCAATACCAATACTTCGGCAACAGGCTCTCCATCTTGTCCCGTACCCAAATTGTAAGTCATGCATCTATCAGGATGTATATAGGAGGTGTTTAATTTTGTAGCGATAGCTTTCAAATCATGCGGGTACAATGGTTTGTTCTTCCCCTCTTTCGCAATTTGGTTTTTTTCAATTTTCATTCCCACATGCCCTTCAGCAAAGCAGCTATAGGTAAGCACTGCCGCATGAATGGGTTTGTTGTACGCTTTGTTTGCCATCGTTTGTGTTTTGTATCGTGGTGTTGGATCTTTGTTTACGTCTATTTGGATCTCTTTTTATCTATATTCTTGTATTATATATGTCGATACTATGTTGTTGTAGATATGTACCAAAAGGTAGAGCAAAAAGAGCCCTGTGATTTTTCAACCTTAACCCCAAAAGAGTTACGATTGAAACCCATGGGGCTACGATGGAAATACGACCCTGAGAACATTCCAGTGCTACACAGTGTTATTGTGATCAACATTATTATGTGCCTGCTAGGAATCGTCGGTGCGGTTCTTTATCTAGAACTTTTGTGGGAGCAGCTGGTGCTATCGCTATGCTATTTTTTGCTCTTCTTTTTTGCCACGCTGAACCAGGGCATGCATAAGAAGGAGTTTATGATTCCAGACATCGTGCTAGCAGCTTGTATTTTCCTGCTAAATATTTATTTTTACGCTCGTGCGTGTGCGTGGGGGCATTTTGTGTATTGTGCCTTCTTATTCACGTACTTTTTGCTGTACGGGTTTTACAGTGGATTGGTACACATAGGCTGGTACGAATTGCACACAAACATATGGCACCTGGGAGTTGTCTTGTTGATCATTTTGCTACCGTTTCACGTAAAACAAGAGAACTTATTTTAACCTTCAACTGAACGAAGGCAAATATACACCCAATAGATAACCAACCGTTACACCAAAACAAAACAAAACGCAATTCACTTTGTAGATGTAGGGCCAACTGGGACTATCGTAAACCATATATTTGTTATACACTTTGACTGGATAGACTGGAATAGGATTGTCGTGAAACTCTATTTCTTTTTCTTCTTCCATCTACGTACACATTTAAACAGTATTTATAAACACTTAAAAAAGTTAAAATTTTATGGTAGGTTGAACCTTATCTAACGGTTCTTCTATTTCTCCTGCTAAACTAGGAAACATGCCATCTATTATGTTTGTTACAAAGTTGATCTTGTCCTGTATGTGAAACATATAAGTTTGAAATGATTCCGTGGCGACATTCTGTTTCCGTGTACGCGTACTACCTTTTTTGGAAGTGTATACACAAAAAAATGGCAACAGTGGAGCACTTGTTATGTCTTCCTTTATATTCTCTATGACTTTATATAATTTTGGTTTATATATATTCCTCACCGACTCCGTTGTCCTGTTGTTGAAAAATTTGGTTAGTTTGGTTAATAAGGCCTGTTCCAATGCTTTTTTCTCATCAGCGTAATTGGGATTGTCTTCGTACGTTTTCCGTAGACCACATCCGTCAGACCCTTGATCCATTCCAACCCATTGTTTGTCTGCCAAATGAAAATACTTGTAGAGATCGTTCGCAATTTGTACTTCGTCCTCTGTACAGCTTATACCTTTAAATGCTGTCTTCATTTTTTCAGAATCGCATGTAACTTTGCTTCCACTGCTTCCCATTTTTTTTTAATGGTGTGCGTTGAATTTATAGAAAAAAAAATTAGTAATTAGTAATGTATCTATGTAGATTAAAATTTTAATTGTGGCTGTACCCTTCTTCTTCCACCCCTTCTTCCACCCCTTCTTCCACTTCGTTTTTTAACACAACTTCCTTTTGAATATCTAGGTTTACTATTTCGCACGTAACCGCGCCAACAGGTTCTCATTTCTTCTATTTCCATTTTATATACGAAAAGCATATCTGCCTATATAGGTGCAAAGCTCCAATTTTCGCAATCTCGAGTAAAAAAGCCCTTATACTGTTGCTGGAATTCCGCTGGCGTCAGGCTCGATTCAATGGCCATCCCGGGAACATAGTGTACCGATATACCGTAGTCAAGGCAGCGAACCCCCTCTATCAAAATGGTACGCGAATAGTAAAATTCGTGATATAATACCAAATCCTGTATTAGCTTCCCGTAATTATCCGGTACGCAATCGACGCCTATGTTGTACGGCTGGCACTCGTTATCTATCAATGTGGTACAACCGCGGCAGTCCCACTCTTGTAATCCGAAGCTAGAGAAAATAAGATACAGTAAAAAGATGTACAAGATAAATACAAGATAAATGATCCAACGCATTTTTATAATAAGTTTCTTTCATTTATAGGGTGCAATTGTCACCGGGTGTTAGCGTGGTGGTGTTGCACACCTCTGAGATATCCCTCACGATGTCCGTCTCTATGCCTGCCCTTCTCCTACTCATTCCAGCGCATTTGATAAACCCACCCAAACAATTCTTTTCGTCACATGAAAAGCATTTACTCAACGTACCATTTTGGTTCGGTGAAATGCCCAGCCACGTTTCTATAGAGCATGGGAACCAGCAGTTACTTCTCGTACACCTCACGTTCTCTGCCCAGCAGTAGGCGCAGCCTGGTGTTAACCCAATTTCCTCCATACATGTATCCGAATCACCAAAAAGATTTTCTAAGGCACAGGTGCGAGCCTCTTCGGTGAGGGCATCTTGTTTTGATAAATACAGATTGTAATCTTGAGTGTTGGAACAGCTGCCACAGCATCCACAGTGATTGATTTCACCCATACAAGATCCAACGGGGGCAGAATCAAAGGCGTATTGTGGTTTCGAATAGGCGTCGTAGGCGATTAAAGTAGATAAAATAAACACAATAAAAAACAACAGTGTGAAGGCAATTACCCGAACACATAGTTCCATTTTAGTGTAGACACATAGAATTTATATTCTATAACTCTTCTTTTTTCTTCTCCTCATTCTTCACATGCCGTAGCAACGCTTCCTCTTTGCCCAATTCTTTCAACCGCTCTGTCTTTTCGCTCTGGAGAGTTTGGTACTGGTCTTGCAGCTTTTGAACATGTACTCGAAACAGGTCCTCTGCTTTCTCTTTTTCCGTTGTTACTTGTTTCAATTTAGCACCAACCTCTTCCGCACTGAGCGCCTCGTATTCCTGGAGCTGCTGCAATTCCTCTTCCGTGCATAAATTCTCATCATCAAGACAACCGTTTTGTAAATTCTCTTCTACAAATTTCAATAGTGATTCCAAATCCCTGCCACTCTCATATTTGTTCAAGCCGTACCCATTGGAGTACTTCAGCGTAGGGTAGCCTTGAACGCCCTGCTTCTGGCACAGGTCCTTGTGGACGGTACAATCCACTTTACCAACCAATATGTCTGTCGCTTGATCCGCAAACTCGTCCCACGTTGGTGCGAGTTTTTTGCAATGCTAGAAAGGATGTTAGAAATATGAATGAAGGATGTTAGGTAGATAAAATACTCACGCCGCACCAAGGTGCGTAAAACTTGAGCATGACCTTCTTTCCATCGGTCAGCTCGTCGAAATTGTCAGCGGTTAGTTCAACCGTAGAGAGTGCAGGTGTAATAATAGCTATAAATATAAATAGAGTGATTAGTTTCATCATTTTATTTAGCGAAAAAAATATCTTATATAGTCGTTAAAATTTTAGAACCTTTACTCATATTCTCTTTTGCCCACAACGGTTGAAGGTTGGAGAAATGGAAGCATTTTTTCTGTTCCTCTGGTTTTGACAAGTCAAAGGATGCGCATGGTAAAATATGATCCACATGCCATTGATCTCGATTGTCCCAACTCATGCCATCCGTAAATTGCTCCTCAATGTGATCAAATAATTCTTTCCATGTGCAACCAGTCAATTCAGCGGTTGAAGCAGATTTACTGTGGCCACTCAATACATTATTTATTCTACTTCTCAATCTCATCTGTATTGCATAAACGGGGTCATTCCGACGTCGTGCTTTCCTATACTCGTATATCTTCCCATTTTTTAATCTTTTTCTGGTAGCTTTTCTACCAAACCCACGATATTTTTCAATTTTATTATGATACCTTTCAACCGCCCATTTTCTTATCTTATTTTTCCCACCTTCTGTACTCATAACCTTATGGTAATATATTTTTGTTGTTTTATTGCGACACTCTTTACATTGAGCTCTATATCCATCTTTACTCCTACCATATCGCCTATGGAAGCATGTAAATGGTTTCTCTTCGTTACACTTTGTACAGGTCTTCATTTATTAGATATGCACCAGCTTATATAGTGTAAGCAAAAAAGTAGAAGGGCTTAATGTACCCATTTGTGGGACTATATAAGCATTGGATACTTCATTTAAATGTCGATATCTACTACTAAACTTCAATGGATTACGCATGCATCGTGTTTATTATGCCATGATAATTATTTTTTAATTACTGATCCATGGTATTGCAAAAAAGCTTTCACATCATGGACCGTAAAGCCACCTCCAATTATCAATCCAAAATTTATTATTGACTTGACAAAAACTGGAAAACTAGGTTTTTTAATTTCACATCATCACTTTGACCATTATGATATAGAATTTATTAAACAGTGCGACCCAAACACCCCGATATTTATCACCGATTTTTCTAAAAATGAAAAAGAAGACTTACCAGAAGTCAAATGTTTATTCAACAGTCTAGTTGAACACTGTCATATGAAAAATATCATAGAAATTCCAGTTGGAAAAGCATTTTACAAACAATTTGGACCTTTCAAATTAAGATCACTTAGAAGACCAAAACCTTACACTATAGATGGTATTTTAACAGTGGAAAGTCCTGATTCTTTCATTATGCATTGTGCAGATTGTTGGGGAATTGAAGAAGATTCGTACGCTGGCAGAGTGTTGAAAGAAATTAAACCTCCTAATTTGCCTAGTATCTACATGGGGCAAGCAGGGACTGCTTCTGGGTGGCCTTTAATATATTCTTGTTACAGTGAAGATGAAAAAAAAGATATATTAAAAAATAAAACAAAAAAAATGATTACAAACATTGCAAAAACTTGTAATTTATTCAACATTGACAAAGCAATAGGCTATGCGCATTTATCATACGTTTATGCAAACGGAATAGACTTCTTTAAGAAGTACAACTACCTTCCGATAAAGGGAAATGATGCAAATCAATTGATTGACAAATCATTATTTTTAGATATACAACCCAGTTCGGTTGTCATACCAAATAATAATTTTCAAATTATTAATCTTATACCTTCTATTGATTTTGCAGATTACTTTGAAGACAATATGAGTAGTACACCATTAAAACAATATGATTTTACAGAAGAGTTTAAATTAAAATTAGACAATTGGTTGGGAACTTTTAAAGATTTTGTTCTCCAAAAATTAAATGAAGGTTTAGTCGTCAAGAATGATGTTGATTTAGTGTTTACTGTTGAAGTTACTAAAAATAGTGATACCAATGCGATTTTATACAAAAACGATATTAAAATGATCAATGGAACAAGAAAGAAAAACATGAAATGCAATGAAAATGTTATAGGAAATGTTATTAATGGAGTCATACCTTTTAAAGATATTGATGTAGGGTATTTAGGAGAATTTAGCAGAGAACCAAAAGAAATTTATAATGAAATGTTCTTTATGTTGTTAGGAATGCATTCTCATAAATTTTTTAATTGTAACGTCATTGATTCGGAAGAATATGAACATCAAGAGTAAAATTTAAAATAAAATAGCATTATTTTTTTAGTTTATTCATTATGGTATAGCTAGAAAGCAAAAAAAAGAGGAATTGGGCTTTCCAGCTTTCGGAGAGACGCTCCTCCAGCTTTCCAGCTTTTTGTGAGACTGTTTCAACCTGTTCTGATTCACCGTAGCAATACCGCTAGTACCCCCAAAGGTATTCTCCGGTTCCATAACCCCTATCAAAACAAATCGAAACAAATAACACAGTGTAGTATACAGGAATCAAACCTATATCAAAGCATCAAGCTACTACTTAAGCTACGTCAACACTGCATGTCAAAGTACAATTTCATTCGGAATTTTTAACACAATACTAGAATGCATTCATTTTTTTTTTACATATAGCGAATGAAATAAATTGACATTGAGAATTCCGTAGCTTAAAATTTGGGGGGTAGTAGGAAAGGTAAAAGTTTTGTATATATAGGACTTAAAAAAATAGTGTGAAATAGCATTATAATATAGAAATAGCATAACAAACTTCTACAGAAAGTACAAGGGTAAAAAAACGAAGAGCAAAAAAGATACATAGACACACACAGAGAGAAACATAGATACATAGATACATACATACTCAACACCACGATACAAAACATCAAAATACATGTCACTCTTTTTTTTATTAGCAAACCGTCGAGAACAACAACAATTAGCTGAAGGATCCGCCGTTGTCTTTGGATTTTTACTCTTTGTCTCACTGATTATTATCGGACCAGAAATTATTGCAAACACATTGGATACCGACATTGCAACCGCAAAAGGTATTTTCATTGTTCTACTATTTGGCACATTGCACTATGTCGCGTCTCACCAGGCTAGACACCATTCCATCTAACGTAAGGATTGCGGTGGACATGATCGAAACATTCATGGAACACTACAAGAAACCAACAGAAGTAAAGCTAGAATACGCGTTAAAACTTTGGTACAAGTACCACAAAGATGTCTTATGCAACAACATACTGTCGAATGCGGAGAGAACAAGACAGGGGACTCTCCTCTTCCTACGTGCATGGGAGAAACAATCTGAGGTGCAACGCACCACTTTCATTGTTGAGTTGGAGAAGAAGTACGACGAGGAAATCCATCATGTACCGCTGCTTTGGAACTTTTCATAAGTGTGTAGATAAAATCTTAGTAGAGAAAGATCTTCTTTTTTACCATTTTCCTCTTTTTTTACACATTTTTTAATACTGTGTACCTGCTTTTTTCTCCTACTAAAATCATAATATTATAGGTAAATTAGACTACTATTTTTTACAGTTACTTTCTCTAGAAGTTTCGGAGGGGTTGGGGTGAGGTCTCACATCGTGTTGGTGTTTGCCATCAGTGGATAATTACCGATGCCTGCTATTCACTGATGGCAAACACCAACACGACCTGAACGTCTCTGGGGTATAGCTGAAAACTTCTAGAGAAAGTAACTCAAAAAATATATTAGTAACAGTATGTTGTAGTCTTTTTTTTTTGATAGGGTAAAAAAGCAGGCACACAGTACAACAAAATAGTGGTAAATGTCTAAAAAAAGACGTAAAAACGCGGTTTATTATGAAAAAAAGTGTAAGTGGCAAGAAAAAAAAAGTGAAAAAACGCAATGTTTAGTAATGTAGAGGTTGAATAGACAGTGATAGTATATCTTATGTTATGTTTAAATGTTTTATGAGCAGTGTGGTGCTAGACACCAGGGGTGTTGGGCACGGTAACGTAGTGAACCAGTGAAATGTCAGAATTTTACTTTTCTTTATTCTGGGTCTTCATTCTCTTCCTTGAGCTCTTTTACCCTCCAGTCACAGTCCGCCTTTGCCCTCCAGTTGGGATCGATCTCGTTCAACTTCTGTATCCCCTTCGCAACCTTTTTTTTTTCATCCTCGCAACAAAAATCATCCTTGATTTCAGCTTTGCGAAACGCGATCATCGACTCGTGCACTTCGGTATGTAAGAAATGATCTCTCCAATGCTTCATAATTTTTTCTCTGGCAGTGTCGGAACAATTCATGTAGCTCAAATAAAATTGTTCCAACAAGTCAAACATTCCATTCTTGATGTATTTCAACATTTCATTCGAGTCGTGTGTGTCCGCCAAATCGTCAAATAATTTGTCAGCGAGTTCAAGGGATTCATCGACCATCTCGTCGGTAAAATCCATGGCGAGGGTAAGCATGTAGGATCGGCAGTAAATGTGATGCGAGCCTTCGTTGCTTCTCATACTTCCATCTTCTCTATTCACGAATGGAATAGTCGAAACGTTATACCAAATTCGCAAGTATGCATAGAATTTAATTTTATCGGCTTTTGTAAAAAGATGTGTTGGAATTTTTGTCCCGTTAAATTTATGAAGTTGAAGCTGTATGTATCTCACCTCATCGCGGGTCAAATCACGCCCATCTAATCGGCCTCTTGTTTGCGAACATATACTTCTTTCGGTTCGGACTTCCAATACCGGGTTTTCCATTGCAAATTTCACGGCCGCTTTAAACTCGGTTTCGGAATCCTCAACATTCGGTTTTTGCTTTTTGCAAGGTGGTTGTTCATCTTGTAAGCGTAATCGAACCTGCTCTACCAACGCCACTTCCGTTGCATCAAGATGGCGTTTCAACTTGTCATACAACGAAACGTCCACGCGGTTGGAAACGGTAGGTAAACTTTCAAGATCGTAATTGCCGTGATAATGCCATGCTTTAGTAGCAGCTTCCCTCACTAATTGATATATCTGTTCTTTCACAATTTTTTTCACTGTTTCACTGTTGTTGTTCATTTGCTGGTTGCCGTTGGATGCGGAGTCGTCTTCTCTTTGTTGGTCTTTGTGCCCATTCCCTCCTTGACCGTGTGAGACGTGGTTGTTGTTGTCCATCGTTTTTTTCGACATCAAATAAACATAGGAAGGGCCATAATCAATAAACAATTCATCTCCCGCTTCGATACCGTGCGTTGCAACAACTTCTACCCCTTCGATAATAATAGCTTCGGAATTTTTGGATCTTGCAAACTTTGGCTTCAATAGCACATTTGGAGGGCCGTGGTTGATGCGGCTGAGGTATCGTCCAACGTAGACAAGATGCCAAAGCATTTCTGGTATGTAATCTTCCTGCATGTATATCCATTCCTCTGGAACCTTCGTTTTGTAATGGTTAGTGAGCAACGTGGCATACAACTTTTTGAATAACTCCATGTCTGGAAGTGGAGTACGACGATCGGGTGAAACATCTTTCGTCAAAAAAGCATATAACCTTTCAAACATCATTTTGTCGGTTGCCGTATCGCTATCCGTCATTTTCGGATTGCACGCAAGCTCCTTCAACCACCCCATTGCTGGGGATTGGTCCACGCGATGAAAGAGAAAGGACCATACGTGGGAAATATCTTTTATGGTTTGTTTATTCTTGTCTAATACATGCGCCAAATCTTGTATCAAATGTTTCTTCGGTTCGGTGTAAACTACATCTCCAGGCTTCACATTGCGCAAACTGAAAAGGCCTTTTCCATGAACGGAAGAGTCTTTCACCTCTACGTCAAGTGGTGTAACCAACCAGTCTAGCTGTTCCCACATCAATCGCATCGGTTGGAGCAACTTTTCATCGTTTGTTGTTGCCGCCAACTTGTAAAAGAAAGCTAGCTCTTGTTTCACAGTACGATTCACGTCCTCGTTTCCCATCATCAGGACGTTGCCATAATTACTTCCTGCAAAACGTCGTACCATGTCCTCGTGCTCATTGCGGTGCATGGTTGCATCTTTGAGCGCCTTCTTTGCCTCTTTCAACGAGTTTTCGTTCTTGTACAAGGGTTCATTGATGAGTAAGTTTGCCTGCTGATGTTGGTCGATTTCATTCATTTTCAAATATCGGCACGGAATGAAGGTCACGTCCTTTGCCAAATAAATCGTGTAATTTTCCTCTGTTCCGGTGTCACGGTTTATTTTGCGCACAGTTTCAATGGTGGAGCAGTAATAGGTACCGTTGTGGTACCACACCGAATGCGCCTCCAACATGATCGTGTAAATGCCCAGAATAGGTATCATATAAGCAGCGTAGCCAACACAAACACTTCCTTTGCTGTCGTTTTCTAAAAACATCTCTACCGCATTCATGTGGCATTGGCCATTGTATCTCATTTTTCGTTTGTAGGGTGTCATCTTGACGCCTGTGTACCCGCATGCTTTCACTTCCTCAACGGTAGCACCGCGTTGCAAATGTCCCATGCACCAGGGTTTGCTGTATTCCATGCTGTACCAGCAAATCAATGCCATGAGTTTCTCGTGTTTGCAACCGTGTACGATTAGTTGGCGCATGTTGCGTCCAGCCTGCTCCATTGCATCTCCACCATGTTGCTGAGCCATCCTTGCGCTATGTTCCGGTCGGTCTATCAAATCGATTTTTTTTAACGCATCGGAACTAAAGTTGTACAAGCCGTCTCCAACGCAACATTCTGTAATAGCATCAAACAGTCCAGGCGTATGGTTTTTTGGATTTACGAATTCCTTCCAATGCGGTCCATTCAGTTGCGCAGGAAATTTCAATTTTGGTTCTTTCACTTTTTTTTTATTTTTTTTTAATTGTTTTATTAATTTTTTTATTTTTTTAAAATGTAGTTTTTGGCAATGGGCGTCGTGGTAATAGGTCTTTGTGATTGGGCATTTTTTTGAAGCGGGGTAAGCGGTGACTTGACACAATGCATGCCCAACGTAACGATCAATCATGGCACTTACTGCTGGCGGTACCAACATATGCGCCATGGTACAAAACGTTCGGATGGAGAATATAATGGAGTTAGCTAAAGGGTGAGTTAGCAACTCGTCTTCCGTAAAATGTTTTGGTTGGTCATTCGCCATAGAAGACATTTTGTTCCTGCGTATTCGTTTCTATTAAAACAAATATAATTTTTTTACAGCGAAATTAAATCGTTGCGTTCAAGGTTTATGTAAATTCTTTTTTTTATGTTTAAACTTTTTTGTTTCTTTTCTTTCTATTTTTGTTTCTTAGTTTTGCTTCTTAGTATTAAACTTCCATCGATGCTTATTTTGTTTAAACTTCCATCGACGCTTAGTCATTCATTTTTTTTGTGAATAATTTTAGTGAGATGCTGTGTGCCTGCTATTTTCGACTACCTGCATTCTTTTTTGACTTCAATATATTTTTCTAGAAGTTTTCTCGGCACGGATGTAAATCCAATAGTGTGTACCTGCTATTTTTTGGTGCATAGTAATTTCTGTAGAAGTTGTTACTTTCTGTAGAAGATGCGAGGAAGCTTCCGTGGCCATTCCTTATGCTATAAGGCGCTAGCATTATCTAGAAGCTGTAAAAAAAGAGGGGAAAATTAAGAATAAATCATGGGAACTAAGAATGAATAATGATAAGAATATATATAAAGAAAAGATAGAAAAGTTACAAAAGATCCAAACGTTGTAAAAGTTCTTACCCAACGTAACGAATTATTTTCATTGGAAAAAAAAAATATTAAAAATGGCACGCACGACACCAACTAAAAATATTACAGAAAAAAAAAGTACCATGAAGACAGGTGCAAGTGGTGGAAAGAAAAATGTTGAAAAAAGGCAACGCACAGGTAGGAAAATGTTGAGCAAACTCGCACACGAAGCTGCCAAACGTGTAGGAGAAAATGCCAGACGACGCATTCAGCTTCAGCGTAACGAACAAAAAGACACATATTCCACATACGATCGCATGAAACAATTTATGGCAGAAGAAGCGGACAAGTGTGGTTTTGTTTTCGATAAGAGCTGGAATGGAAAACCTGGAAAAGCTGGAAAAGTATGGTGTATGGAAGGAGACCTTACTGACTACATTGCAGAATTTGCCAATAGTGACGAGGCAGCAAAAACGAAACCATTTGCAACCGAAGCGGAGCTTATGGAAGTACTTGACTGTGCTGTACAAAATGGTATCTTGATTCGCTGTGGTGGGCGTTTAAAGGAGAGTACCCCTGGTACATGGCATGGTAAAAAAATTACGCGCAAAAACCCAGAGTTTGGTATTATCATCCCGAAAGGTTACGTCTGGGGGAGTCGTGAGGTGTTGGAGACCCTTATGCTTGATTTTTTAGACGTGGGGACTGGAGTAGTTGACGAAGAAGTTGATGAAGCATTGGACGAAATTGAAACACGTGCAAATGGATTGTTAGAGGTGGTAGGTGAAATGAAATTGGACATCGAAGATGCGAATGAACAACTTGATGAATTTGTAGCATTTCTTCAACAGTCAAGTTCAAATCCAAATCCAATTCATATCTATCCAGCTCCACGTGTAGAAGAAAGTATGGCACGAGTACAAGAGCAAGTAAACAGATGCGGCACGGTAGAGCAATATTTGTATCATGCTTCTGATTTTTTTGAAGAGAGGAAACATTAATAGAGTATATAAGTAAGTTCTTTGTTAAATAAAAAAATGAGCTGTTACGAAATGTCAAGACAACAAACGAATGAACCTAGGCCTCAAATACCTACATTAGCACGTGGAGAACACATGCACGACCACGGGGATACGTTGGAAGTGTACAATACATGGGCAGACACGAAAGAGAAAAAACGATGGGTGCAAGAAAAAACAAAGCATCCAGATCATATTATATTTACTCACGTCGGCGGCTTTTTCGAATTCTTTCATCAGGATGCCGACGTGATGCACGAAGTGTGCGAAGCGGTGTACATGAAAGGTGAGGTGGCACACACCGGAATACCGCAAAGTGTATTTTTAAAAATACAAGAGAAGTTGAAGGAAAGTGGGTACGATAAAATTTCTATTATCTAAGACTTTACTTGTATTATTTTAAGTATGGTACAGGTACTTCATTTATTCTACCCCCCACCCCCCCCTCCAAATTAAAATTTAATCAAAAATTTATTCCCTGTTTCAATTTCTTTTTTTTGCCTCTTAATCTCAGCGTATGTCTGGTCCTCATATTCTACACCGTAATCGGGATCTATTTTACCGTCGTCTCGAACCCATCTTTTATTTTCAGAGTCGTAAGACCAGCGCTGCCGCGTGCCAGCTCTCAACGTTACAAATTTAATCTTTTTTTTACATATTGGGCAAAAGTTGTATTTGTATACCCAATCTTTTTCATTTTCCGGATATTCGTCTAGACTTTTATATGGTGTTGTTTTTATCCATTTAAGTAGCTGAATTGCACACATTCTATGTCCACATGGTATACACGTTGCTTCTATTCCATATCCGGCTGGATCATTGGTGTCCTTGTTGGGATATCCACTACGTGTAAAGTCGTTGCATGGCACTGGTTTATATTTACCTAACTTGTTGCTTATATCTGGAAGTTTTTCAATTTGCGTGTAAAGAGATATTTCAACTTCTCCTCTAAATACATCTAGTGAATATGTATTTCCAATGAGCATTTTGTTAGTTTCCCCATCTAAAACGTCTATGTCACCTAAAGGATCTTCTTGTATCACACCACACCATATGAAATTTAAGAACTTTCGAAAACGTGGACGCAACCAGGCGGAGGCCATCTTAAACCCTTCTGCACAGCCGTAACCTATTGAAAAAAGCAATGTTACAGCTAACAACCCGCTACCCATCAATGCAAGTAGCCCGAAAAACATACCAATAATATAGAGGATAATAAATAACCAAAGCTCCATTTATTGTTACAGGTGTTGAATATATAATAAAATAAAACTGAGTTAGCATCCACCGATAACTTTATTATAAATTTCTTTTGCTTCGTTACAACTCTTTTCACAATTTTTAATAAACTCCATATTTCTTTTTTAATTAGCACCTTTAACGCCAACCGGTGTTAAAATTTTAATATTATACTCTATATACTGTTTTTTTTTATACAAAAATGAAAAAGGTATTATCGTGTTTGTCTATCTCATCTTTAAAATCTAGTGATTCATACAATTCGTTGAAGGATCAAGACAAGCCGGAATGCATCAGTTGTCCAATATGTTTGATGGAAACAAGTAACAATAAAATATTAAAATGCAAACATGGAATATGTAAAGAATGTTTTAAAGAGTTGAAGAAAAGTGGTACATACAAATGTCCATATTGTCGCAAAGAATATGGAAGACTACAAGTAGATCCAACAGTAGTACATGCATTGTCACAAACGTTTACCATAGGCGGAATTAGTATCTGATAAATATAACTTAAAATTTTAAACTTTGCTGTAGTCTTTTTTTTACCAATTCTTGCAATGAGTTTTTGGGTTTACATACTTCAAAAAACATTTTTTCTTTCAAATATCTACTTTCAAAGTTACGTGTGCCCAACAAATGTACTTCAGTACGTGTTTTTTTATTGTAAATGTTCATTATACTATTCCGAACATTATTTTGTAATGAAGTAAATACTATTTTTCTACTACCCTCACTAATACGGACGTATTTGCGTTTGAATAGGATCGTCCATTTAGCAATTTGTCGTCTTGTTGCCCCTAAACTCTTGTAACCTTTAGTCTCCCAAGGGATTTTACTACGCAGCATGTCATTTTTAATATTCTGTAAACCCGTTTTGACCGCGTTGTTTATGTTGTTCAGGACATTCTCTAAATTATTAGTAGGTGGGCTTTCAGTTATTAACGATATATCTATGAAAGTATATCCCATATCAAAATCAAGTTCGAATCCTACACAATCATTTCGCGTAATTGGAAATTTTTTGGTATCTATAATTTTGTCTTGTATGTCTGGAGGTAGTATTTTTAATATATCGTATAGTTGTGCTTCTTTTTTTTGTTTCTTTGCGTTGGACTTCATTGTTCTATATACATTAGTATTATATAGCTCTAAGTATCTGTTACATATATATATATTTACACTTTCCTCTTTTTCTTTACAGGGTTTAGTCTATATAATTACGCTACTGTATAAGTACATTTCTCTCACAACAAGGCCCTACCCGTTTATATTTTCAAAGCCACACCTGGCATCGTAACTCCTGGCATCTTAACTTGACCATCAACAACAACAACTTCACCATGATTACGGAAAACAAACGTTTCATATCTACCATCAGGACTAAACTTATCCTCCCAACTATTTCCCTCGTTGTTCATCTTTCTATAGTATTCCTCAGTATGATCACCGTATCCATCCAATCTCCAACTATCTATGTGTAAAATTTTAACGACTTGAGCTACGTGGCTCTGGTAAACTATACAACTTATATCTAAAATTAAAACATTCATCGCTGTGTTGTCTGACGCTACACGTATCATGAATTTTCCTTTCTGAACATCGGACATTTAAAGTAGTAGACGTTGAATATATAATAAAATAAAATAGAGTTTGCTAAGAAACTATATGAGCTAGAGTTTACTGATATTATTTTAAGTATGGTACAGGTACATTCTCTCAGAACAAGGCCCCCCACTCATGAAAATATTTTATTGCGTTTGCTCACAAACGACCTCAGATTGACCTTTACTCTATATAATTGGTACATCTACAGGTACCTGTCCTTTCTCAACCCCCCCCTCCGGGGTGGGAGATAGCGTCTGAGCGGCTGGCGAGGTGGGTACGTCCAACGTCGGGGATGGTATTGGCGAGGTGGATGGATGTGTGTCATTGGGCGATGCGTTTAACACCTTTACGTGAGACACCTGTTCATTTGGTGTTGGTTGTTGTTCTTTCTGTGGTGTGGATGGCTTTGTCTTCTTTGGTGTTGGGGGTTGAGCATGACTAGGTGTTGGAGATAGTTTGCGTTTGGCACTCATAACAACGTTTGGTGTTAATTCTTGATTGTTTGTAGACACCTTCGTATCAGACACCGTAATATTAGACGTGTTGGTGTCAGGTATGGTTGTTTTGGAGGTTTGAGGTGTGGAGGATGGTGGTGTGGGTCGTGTGGGTGCTGGTTGTGGTGTGACAGATATGATACGATATTGTAATGAATAGGATTGTCTTCGTTGTTCTGTGTTCCAATCGTATTTCTTTCTTGATATGAGTCTGGCCTTTTGTGATCTTAATACTTGTTTAAATATGACTAGAATGTCTCCTAAGTCGGTTGAAGCATCTATAGTAGGTAAGCTCATTAATTTTTTGACATGTTCTTTTGGGAAGGAGTCAAGTAATAGTTGTCTATTTTGTGCGATGTATTTCCATGCGTCTTTGGCATCTTCACGCTCAATAACAGTGGTGGAGTCATGTGTGCTGTTGAATCCAACGGCTTTGGCTAATAAATTAGCTATTTTTCCTTGTTCTTCGTAGATCTTTTGTCGTAGTGCAACTAATAGTTTCATTTTTTAACATACTTGACACCTTTATACTCAACTCTCTTCTCGTTTTGTACCTTTAGACTTCAGGGTTAGGGTAAGAACAAAGGGAATATTAAATACACGCCTTAAATCCAATTCCATGCTATCTAATGCTATTGGTGTCGAATATAAGGGTGTTTGTACACCGAAAATAAGGTCTTATAATGCTACGCTGGTGCTAGCCAATTTTGTAAAATACCTTAAATCTCGAAAAATCGCGCAGCTCGGTCAACTCAAATGT
>MDTB01023140.1_pt1 | contig 20276 bp, 15 predicted proteins | sample 811161 | NCBI WGS metagenome assembly MDTB01 (sample SAMN05326650, study PRJNA326480) | marine metagenome | isolation source: seawater | place: Mediterranean Sea | collected 2009 | reverse complement strand
TTTATTTTTATCGTTTTATCAATCCCTTTTGCAATCTCCTCAAAAGTCAGTGCCAGCTTTATTTTGATATCACTGCCGCGACCTTTTCGACGACCAGCAGCATTTCCACTGCCAAAGATACCTTCAAATGGACTCCCTCCAAAAATATCTCCAAACTGAGAAAATATGTCATCCATGCTCATATGAATACCACCACCGCTAAATCCTCCCTGACCTGGAGCATCACCCATCCCTACTCCAGCATGACCAAATTGATCATATCTAGATCTTTTATTTGTATCACTCAATACAGCATAAGCCTCTGCAGCTTCTTTAAACATTTTCTCAGCCTCTTTATCATCTGGGTTTTTATCTGGATGATATTTAAGAGCTAGTTTGCGGTAAGATTTCTTTATTTCATCTTGACTGGCCTGCTTAGAGACACCAATGATATCGTATAAGTCTTTCACTTTTTATTCACTATTACCTTTGCATGACGAATAACTTTTTCACGATATTTATATCCTTTTTCAAAAACACTAAGAATAATATCATCATCTTTATCTTCATCTGTTTGTGTTAACATAGCATCATGAATTTCAGGGTCCATCTTATCTCCTTCACTACCAAATGGTTCAATATTTATTGTTTCAAAATATTTATTGATTTTAGACTGAACCAAACTGATTCCATCTCTAATAGATTCGTTAGAGGATTCAGAAGAATTTATCATCCTTTCAAGATCATCAACAATAGGTAAGAAACTTCGAATTACATTTTCTCCATCATATTGTAAAAGCTTTGAAATCTCTTCCGATTTTCTTCTTCTAAAGTTATCAAACTCAGCTTTAAGTCTAAGATGTTTATCTTGAATTTCTTGCAACTGACTTTCAAAATCTTCATTCTTAGTTTGCTTAGTAGACTTCGTTTGCTTTTTCTTTTTTTTGCTCTGTTTTGAATTCTTTTTTGCAGTTTTTTCTTTTACTATTGGCACATTCACCTCTTTTGTTAATTATTAATGTTCAGAATAGGGGCTGAAATTAATAGAATCATTCAACTCAGACCAGTAGACGGTAAACACTATTTTAAAAAACTTGAAGCTGCTCTATAGCTTCCAATAATAGATATAATAATGACCATAATAAATATCCATATCATTACAAAAGGATCAAAGCGAAGTTTCATTCCTAATGTAGTAAAATTAGATGCAATATAGTTTATAGTTTCAATAGTTACTAATAAAGCTGGTAAAACAAGGACCGTTGAACATAAACCAATAAAAATACCTTCAATAATAAATGGAAGTTTTATAAACATGCGCGATGCACCAATTAACTGTAATGTTCTAATTAAATCACGTCGTGAATAAACAGATAGTTTTATTGTATTGTATATAATTAGAACAGCTATCAATATAATAACACCTGATAGATAGGGTAGATAGTCAATTATACGTTTATAATTTCTCTCAATCTTATTAATTAAGTTTCCTTGATAGCGAATTTCATCTACTTGGTTCATTGAACGTAATTCGCGTATAATAGGTTCTACTTTAAGAGGATCTCTTCTGTTCCTTTCTAAATTTATAACAGCACTTACCGGTAGGGGATTATACCCTAATAATTCAATGATATTTTCTCCAAATTGATCTTTAAAAATACGAACAGCATCTTCTTTTTCTATAATAGTTGCAGTTCTCACACCTTCAATTTTTTTTATTTTATATATAATCCCAACTGCCTGCTCATTTGACACAGCTTGATCAAAGAAAACTTCTATTTTATATTTTGAACGTAAATAATGAAGTACTTTATGCGTATTATTTCCAAAAGTAGCAAGAATTCCTATTATATAAAGAGATATAAATAAAGATATTATAGCAGTAAAAGCAGTCATTTTATGACGCCAAGTATTTTTTATTCCTTCTATAAAAAGGTAAAGAAACTTATTCATCACCTTACTCTTAGGATACCATCTTTAAGTTCGTATATAGGTCGACCTCTCCCTTTGATTAAATTATAATTATGAGATGCCATTAAAATAGTAGTACCAGTTTCATGTATTGTTTCAAGCAACCTCACTAATTCAAATGAGGCCACGGGGTCTAAGTTACCAGTTGGTTCATCTGCAAGGATGATATCAGGTTCTTTAATTATTGCCCTAGCTAAGCTTGCACGCTGTTGCTCCCCTCCTGACAATTCGTTTGGGAGATGATGTTCTTTACCTTCAAGACCAACCATTTCTAATACTTCTTCTACTCTAGTAGGAATATCCCTACTATTAAATCCTAATACATGTAGCGGAAGAGCAATATTATCAAATAAATTTCTATCATATAATAATTTATAATCTTGAAAAACCATTCCAATAGATTTACGCACAGCAGAAACCATCTTTTCATTCATTTTAGATGAAGTAAATCTATTTACCTTAACTAACCCCGTATCTGGAATTAAATCAAAGTATATTAATCTCATGAGGGTCGTCTTGCCTGAACCAGTAGGACCAATTAAAAACGTGAAGTCATTATCGTCAATGCTCATGTTTAGATTATTTACGCCATAGCCCTTACTATGGGCATAGGAAACATTTTTGAATTCGATCATGAATTATTAGGCTGTTATTTTAGCTACTGAAAATAATAAAGTTAGATACTTAATAGATAAATTTTCTTTCATAAAAGTATTTCAATTGTAATATTCAATTTAAATTATTTTTAGCCTTATACTTTACGCTGTTATTTATTCACTTATAATAAGTTTTAATTATGGAAAGTTCAATACTCATTGATAGTATTATTGTAATAATTTCGATTGTGATGTTATGGAAGGGAGCTGATTGGCTTGTAGAATCAGCTGCAGAAATAGCTCATACACTAAAAGTATCAGATCTCATAATCGGTCTTACCGTTGTTGCTTTTGGTACATCTGCACCAGAGTTTGCAGTCACAATCAGTGCTGCAGCAACAAAACAAACTGATATATCCATTGGGAATGTAATTGGTTCAAATATATTTAACCTTGGATTTATACTCGGTGGAACAGCTATGATTAGACCTATAGTAACCACAAAAAAAATGTTCAATAGAGATGGTATGTTTTTATTAATCTCTACAATATTGATTTTTTTCTTATTCTTCGGGATTGATGGTTGGACACCAGATGATTCATTTACACAATATGAAGGGTTACTGCTTTTTTCTCTTTTAATTGGATATGTTATTTTCTTATTTATAAAAAAAGACCCTCCTGAGGAAGTTAAACCACATTCCGCGACATATATGTCATATATTATATTTTTTATTGGACTTGTGATGATTGTAGTTGGTGGTCATTGGATGGTCAAGCATGCCTCAAATGTTGCAAGAGCAATTGGAGTTTCTGACTGGGTTATCGCCGTTACCATTGTCGCAGCCGGCACTTCTGCTCCTGAATTTGCTACTTCTGTTACAGCTGCGATAAAAGGACGTCATGGAATTGCTATAGGTAATTTAATAGGAAGTGACCTCTTCAATCTCTTAGGAGTATTAGGCCTCGCTGGAATAATTAATCCAACCGCAATCTCCTCAGATATATACGGAAGTGTGTTTTTGTTAGTCCTTATGGTCGCAATGACTCTATTCATGATACGGACTAACTGGAAAATAAGTAGAACAGAGGGTACTATATTAGTTACAATTAATCTTATTCGATGGTATCTTGATTTTGCGAATTAACATAAAGTTTATGTTGGTTAATATATTCCCAAACAGGTAAAGGAACCATATATCTAATTGTTTTACCTCCTATCCATCTCTTTCGAATAATTGTAGATGAGATTTCAAATCTCGGAATATTTGCAAAGTGGATTCGATGCAATATCCATGCTGGTATATCACTTGGCCTAAAACCTGGGCGAATAGCTACCACAACCTGACACATTCTAAGAATTTCCTTAGGCGCTTTCCAATTCTTAAATTCTAAAAGGCTATCACTACCAATTAGGAAAAATAATTCGTCATCATTTTTTATAATTTCTTTCTTGATAATATTGATTGTATCTACGGTATATGATATACCACCTCTTTTAATTTCGATATCCGAAATCTCAAAATTTGGGTTTTCCTTTATCGCAAGATTTAGCATATTTATCCGATTCTCTTGTGAGGTGATTACTTTCTTCTGTGGAGGTTCATTGGCAGGTATAAAAATAACTTTATCAAAATATTCAGCCTCACAAACAGTCTGGGCAATTAATAAATGACCAATGTGTGGAGGGTCAAATGTCCCACCGAAGAGACAAATCTTCAACTATCTTCCTTTTTTATCTTTTTCTGCATTACTTCAATTGTCTCTTTTGCATCTTGATATAATTCATCTTCCTCGAGCATAATCTTATTTTGATCTAAAAAGGAAATTGCATCATCAAATTCTCGATTTTTCGCAAGCGCCTTCACCATACCTTGATATGCTAAAGATAAAATATCAGTATCATAATAGAGATCAATGACCAATTGGAATGACATCTTTGCAGATTCATATTCTTCCAACTTCATATATAATATCCCAGCCTCATATATTTTTTTCCCTAGTTTTTTCCTTAATAGATCTATAGACGAGATAACATCATCTTTAAGTGGAGAATTTGGAAAATCATCCAAGAACTCTTGATATCTTTGTAAAGCTTTCTCTGAATATTCTTGGTCATGATAATATTTTGGCGACTCAATTCTATATGCTTCACAAATCTTAAATCGGGCATCTTCTGCAAATGGGCTAAAACCCATTTTTCTTGTTAATTTTTCATACTCAGCAATCGCAAGAAGGTACTCTTCATTACGGAAATATGATTCGCCAAGATAGTATAGGCCATCATCACCAAGATCTGAACCACCTCCTCTCATTGTAACATATTTGAAATCAGTCTGTGCTGCTAAATATTTTTCCTTTTCTAAATTATCCATTCCAGCAGCAAATCTATCTTTGATTGTAATCTCTTCTGAAGATTTAGACCCCGCACATGAGAAAAGAAACATAGTTATACTTGCTAATAATATATTTGGTATTATTTTCATTAAAAACGTACCGATAGTCTTAGCCCACCAATTCCCAGAGGATTTTTAGGATTATAAACAAAATCAAGTCTAGTATTATTTAATAAAGTCTGATTTTTTTTCATTTTTGATGCATTTTTTCTTGAAGTCCATACAGCATCTATACCACTTATAACATGATTAAACATCAAAACTGTTATGCTATATTTCGCTGCGGTTAAAAATTGGTTTGAATCATACCTCTGATTAATATATTTTGCTTTTTTTGGTGTTTTAATAACTTCTTCAATATCATCGCCAACATCTTTTTCTTCCCAATACCAATCAGTGGAAGCATCACTCCAACCACCAACAAACTGATCATATTTTCCAATATTTTCATAAAAGTGCCTATCTCTCACAAGAATAACATCATCAGAAAAGGCTAACTCTGAAAGCGAATCTAAAATATCTGTTGAAAGAGTTGTGGGAATTCCATATTGGTCAGCAGTTTCAGCTGATATTATTATTGTAAGATCATGAGTTCCGGAGAAATTCAATAATTCATCAAAAGATGACCAGGCTCTACCATCCTCAGAGGGAATGGGTGCACTGATTTTATTTGTAACCCAATTTTGTAAATTCCAATTTTCATCAGCATATCTTTGATAGCCATTCTTTAGTTCATCTGCTTTTTTATTATAGTAACTCCAGGCTAATATAGTTCCAATTTCTACGCCAAGAAAAGATGCTGTCTTCCATAGTGGAGACTTATTATAATACTGCCCCGACCCTGGTAATATCAATGACATAACCAATGGTTTACCCGAGTAGATATCAACTTCTTCCTGCTCAATGAACAAAACAGATACAGAATCAGAAATCTGTTCTGATTCTTGTGCATATCCTAAGGCAGTATAAAAATAAAAAATACTAAAAATCAAAAAGGATTTTGACATACGCTCTACCTTTATCTCCATATTGTATTTTTGTTTCCTGATCAGTGTCCTGATAGATAACTATTTCAAATTTATCCATAGGTTGATGGTATTCTAACTCAATTGCAGTAGGGAAATTATAAAAAGAAAATCCATTTAAACGCCACTGTAACCCATATGACCTTTTTAGTGCAAGATCTCCTTTATTTACCCATGCATCTCCAGCTTGAAAGATAGCACCAAAAGTACTGTTTTGAAATATGATCCATCCAATTTTATAATGTTTTTCTTTAATAATTGGAAATCTTAGAGTCAAATCAATAAATCCACTGTTTGCTCCCTTGATAGAATAAAAGGGATACCCCTTAAGTCCTGGTATCCCACCTAAATAGAAGTAAAAGAAATCATCTACATCCTGTCTAGTTATGTAGCCAACATTCCCTTTCAATGACAAGGTAAACCTTTCTAGTTTTGGAATTTCATAATGAAATGAACCACCCAGTTGAATTCGAGTTAAATTATTTGATGTAAAATCTTCAAGTAGAGTTCCTGAGTCAGATAAATTCAAACCATTAATAAAATCATTTTTTTCTATATCAATATTTGCGCTAAAGGTAAAACCACTAGAAGGGTTTATGGACTTATCTATTGCTCGCTTTCTCATATCTAAAGACCAAGAAGTGCTAAGTGACCAACCACGAAAATAATCATAAGCAGCACCTGCTTTTAGTGTACTGTTCATAGGGTCATTCGTAGATACTTCTTCTTGAATAAAAGCTCGATACCACTGTCTTGCAATTGCGACCTCAAGAGAAGTTCCATAGAGTGGAATTTTCAAGCCTGAACGAAATTGTACTAATCTAAATTTTATGTCATCATTAATTGGGTATACCCCTTTATATAGGGACTTATCGCTTGTATTTCTAGTTAAGTAGTAAGTCTCGAAGAATATAGTAGGATATAATCTTTTAAAATCTAAAATAAAAAACATATCTACATCATTTAGCTTGTTGATGGAAGCTCCTCCAAATAATGCAAGTCTATTGATAATCTCATTTGATGAAAAATAGAAACCTGGCTTTAGTGTACCATAGTCCCACATTAATTTTGGAAGAATGAACATATTTGGGAATTGATCCTCATATGATTTATCTTCTGCATTATTTAATGATATTATAGGTGGTTTCATTTCAGCATTAGCAAGATGATAATTCTCTCCATATCCTACATAATCGTTTGCTATATAATTAACCTCTTCCAAAAGAGCTATCCTGTACGCGCCTTGATCGTATAGTGAAAATAATATTTTCCCATTAGGTGAAATATCGGGCATAAATGCTCCGCCCATGACATTAGTGATATATCCCCTCGTACTATCGAAATCATTAATCATATATAAATTAAAGATTCCACTCCTATCTTGTGAGTAAACTTGGATACCTGCTTCTCCTATAGCTATATTTCTTTCATCAAAAGACTCTTCTTCTAAAATAGCTTCTATTTTTTTCTTTGCAAAATCATAGGAGTAAATATCTCTAAAATGATGTTTTGTATAATCAAAGTATAACTTGTTTCTAAGATTATCATAGGTAAGAAAACTAATCATTGGCCTATCAGTAAAGTCAGTGATTTTTCTTGATTCTCTCAATTCTAAATCAAATAAATAAATGTCTTGTCCACCATCATAGGTAGCTAGATATGCAATCGTACTATCCCTTGCTATATATACTGGATTATATGCCCTTGCATCTACAGTAAGTCTCTTCTCTTCTTCAGTGTCCAGATTGTAGGAGTATATATCATAAAACCTTGAACCATTTTTATTAGGAAACTTTGACCTTTTGGAATAATATATCATTTTACCATTCTCATGCCAGGTTGGTGGAGAAAACACACCACTTTTTATTTTTGTATCTTCTTTTGCGTCAAAACTGTGATAATAAAGGTCTGTTTGACTAAAATAATCATTGTTTTTATTTGATAAATAAACATAAGAATCTTGATTTGGATTCCATTTTGGATAAATATTTGTAGTTCCATTATTTTGCAAGAATTTTACCTTTGAGGGGAAAGCGCCTATTACCTCTGTCATACTTGAATATTTTTCTTCAATTGAACTTTTAAATTTCTGGTATACTTCTTCACCACTAACACCTAAAACAGCCTCAATCGCATTATTCACAGAGAATTGAAAAGGAGATGATAGTTCATTCATTAAACTACTTAAATGTTCAGACCCATATTCATTCGCTATGTATGTTGATAGTGCATATCCAGCATTGTATGTGGATTCATTTCCGATACCTTTCTTTCCAAAAGTATTCATCTCTGTAAATGTAAGCAAATTATCATTCACTGTACGATCTCTTAAAATCATATCCCTATGACTATCCCAATTATCCCAATCTGCATCATCATACATAAACTGAGCAATACCTTCCGCCAACCAAGGTGGGACATTTGTACCAGGAATTGGATAACTAATTAATGTATTTGGATAACCATATAGTACATCAGGACGTTTCTCTTCTTCATAATTCATCAATTGTATATATGCACCCGGAATTTTTGTTCCTGCTTTCATTGATTTTTGAAGAGATACAATATGTGCAAATTCATGAGCTATTACATTTTGTAACCATCTGTGACTTCCTCTTAGCTCAAAATCAAGCGGAGAAGCCCAGATAACAATTTTATTATCATAATAATAAGCGGCTCCATTAGAATAGTCATCTGGGTCTGTGAGAACAAGATGAGTTTTTGTTTTAGGTTCATAATCATAAAATGATGTTATATGGGGATATATTATCTCAGCTACCGTTGAAGCTTCTCTTGCAGTCATCTCAGTCTCATCATGATAATGTATATGGAAATGTTCCGTTTCGAATGTATGCCAGTTGAATTCAGGATGATTATATTCAATCTGAGGATAGGACTGGGATATCAACAAACAATAAAAAACAAACTTTTTCATTAGTGGATCACAACTATTTTAATAATGTCGGTTTTATTTTTATTTTCACCTTCTAAATCAATATGTGCAAAATAAATTCCTGACTCCAATTGTTGAACATTCCAAACCCACTCAGATATTTGATTTCCATCTTGTATAATATCTTTCACAAAGTCTTTTATGAAATATCCACCAACATCATATATACTTATTTTTATTTTCTTTGCTCTAACTGTCTCTACTCTTATAGTGCCAGTTCCATCTTCAACTGGATTTGGATAGCAATAACTTCTAATCAACATAGAACTTTCATTGCTATTAAACGGATAATCGACCATTATCTTTCTAGATCTTCCTCTATTCCCATGTTCAAAATTCCATTTATTACCATAGGAGGGCTCAGTAATATCAAATTGATAGACTCCAGAAGATGTATAAATAGCATTTTTACCATTATAATCACCTAGTGCAACAAGTTTTTCATTTGACTCAATTGCTATCATTTGTTTAGGGTTACCATATCGATCAAATATATATAATATTGTATTATCCAAAGATCTCGCTACAATTTCAGGTTCGGAGGAACCAATTAAATTTTGCAATAATATTGGTGGCTTTAAATTTATATCTAGCGGAAACCCTGACATTAGATTTAAATCAGTATTAAATGAATATAGGATTCCTGAAGAGTCTAGTGCAATTGCTTCTATATTCCCATCCATATCCATATCTACTCCTGCTAGATAGGTAAAATACGTATTAGTCCATTTTTTATCGGTATTGCCAAACTTTTCAACAGATATCCCTCTATTCCCAATGTCAATTCCATAGTTATATGGCGTGGAAAATAATCTTTGTTTATGAATCTCCCATTGAACACTAGTTTTCCATTCAATAAATCCACTATCCAAGTCCATTACAGGATACACCAATGAGTCTATCCACTCCATGCTTGAATTTCCAATATTATTGCTATTCATATCATATTCATAGATTGATTGTAGACATGAATCTTGAAAATATTCCATTATATGAATCATGGTTTGTTCTGGCTCTTCAACAAATGATATTAAAAATTCATTAGAAGATAACCCATGAAAAGTATTTTTAAATTTCATAGTATCAGTTTTGATTATAAATAGAGAATCATTACCGCCAATAATTTCATTTTCTCCATCTCTATCTAAATCAAATATTGAAGAAATATTTAAAGTAGTATCTGGATACCCTGAAGGAATAAATGAATTTGATATTACAAATCTCATGGTATCACCTGGCATACCTATTTGCTCTATCCTGATATTTGTTGAAGAACCATCATTTGCTTTAGTAGAGGGGAAAGTATTTGGTCCAAATTCAATATCTAATCCATCATATCCTGGATTAGCTAGATTAAACTGAGTATTTCCCCTAAACCACATATCTCCAAAATAACCTGCAGAAGGATCATTAAAGAGAAAAATACTTGGGTAACCAATATCTTGAGCCCCATCTGCCTCCTCTAAATCTATTCCCATATAAGAAATATCAGTGTTAAAACTATAATTATCGATTGAATTGGATATAACATTATCATCAATATGCCAAATCAATAATCCTGATGCTGGTAGACCAATATCATAATTTGGGACATAAACCACCACTCCATTTGTATCTCTCTCAATACCCGTGGAGTCTAATAATATTTCAATATAGGAAGGATATGCAGATGGACCAGATGTTTGGCTCATAAAATATCTCAATGAATCTATACTAATACCATTTCTTATATTATTGCTTCTATTTTCAATTAAATAATATTCATCATCTCTGATATTGATTTTCACCAAATTACCTTCTCCTCTAATAGGTAAAGCAATCGCGTCACCGATTCCAGCTTCAAGAGGTTCTTCCCAACCTGAAAATATTCTTGACCATGCTGTCAATGGAGCAGGTATTATTCCCCTAGCATTATTTGAACCTTGATCCATAAGACCAAAAACACCTATTCGACTTTCTCCTGTTGATATATCCCATAATGGAGGAAGTCCAATTGCAAAACCAACCATTAATGCGAATGTACCAGTTAATCCATATTGATATTCACATGGATCTGCAGCATCTGAAAATATAGATTCTGATATGTCAAACAATAAATGATTCTGAGTTTCAGGTAATATTATCCCCTGTGAAATATGATTTCCATTAATAATAATTGATGAAATATTCAAATTGTCTTGTATCATTTGATTATCGACAAAAGTTGATGGAATATCCTCAGGAGTAGGGTCTAAAAAAGGTAAGGAAAAATCCTGACCGATACCCGCATGAAAAACAATAAAAAGGTCATACAATGAATAATCAATTACTTCATTATTTGAAACAACTAATGCATCTCTAAATAATTCTGTTAGCCTTTCCTCTTGAATATCATATTCATCAAAGGGATTATAATAACGCATTGTTTTAGAAAGTTGGAAAGAAATATCATTTTCGGATGGAAAAATATCAGATTCTTCTAAATTTATTCCAAATTTACCGTAGGAAACTGATTGCATGTATGCATCTAGAGCCACGAACTGAGAACGAAAATAATCTTTATCATGAGGTGCAGTATCAATGGTGTATTTTCCACATTCGATACCTTGATTTTCCATTAAAAACTGACCGTCACCTGTTGTACTTTCATTATCATCTTGAGCAAAAGAAACCCGAATAGCACATATCCTAATTGGTTCGTTAATTTCTGCGCTTATAGTAGCAACAAGACCAACCATAAGCAATAGTCTACAAAACAATCTCATTATGGTTATTATTAATATTCTATATTAAGAGAAAAACGCATGGTGTTGGTTAGGGGATGTCCTTGTTCTCCATAGGTATAACCAAAATCAAATCCATAGCCAGCGAATCTTAATCCAATACCAAAAGTAGGATTACTTATCTTTCCTGTTTTATCATAATAAAAACCAGACCGAATAGCAAAATATTTACCATACCAATATTCTATTCCAATATTATGAACTAAGCGATCTAACTCATCAGATATAGAACGATCTTTGGCATTACCTACTTCTTTAACACCCCATTTATTATAAATTCCCCAACCTGTTTCACCTGGGCTCAGACTATCAATCGTTGAAACCATTTCGTTCTCATCATTATTCACAATACCATCTTCATTATTGTCTACCCATTCACCAATAGTTTTGACTCCATCATCATTACCGTCTACCCATTCATATCCACCAATAATACGATCTCCATTGCCTGGACCAGTCTGCCCATAGTCAATGTCACCACCTAGAAGCCAATCATTAAACCATGAAGTAACAAGAGCGAGGTAGACTGGGTCTGTATGAGCTATTTCTATTCTACCATCCGCATTATAATCATTTAGTGGACTATAAGAACCATCTTCATCATAGTTTCCAATATATCCATCACCATCCCAATCCATATCTGGATAAGAGGAGACAAGAAGCTTATCAATGTCATAAACAAGGTTTAGTTTGTTAAATTCACCATTAACTAATGCATAGTTTAAACCAAAACTAAAATTAGTAGGTTGAGGATCTGCCTGGTCTGGATCGATAAAAGATACTTTTGGTCCTAAATTTGATAAATTCATACCTAAAGTAAGTCTAGGACTAATCCATTCTTTATGCATATAACCTATATCGAAGCCAAAATCTGTTGAGGTACCCTTTCCCTTTTCACTTCCTGCACCAATCTCTACAAGATGTTGGTATGAGATTTTAGCATTAATTCCAAACGATTTATTCTTGGATATCAACCCACCATAGGAAAGAGACAATGCTGTCATGTAACTAGTGAAGGTTCCTAAGTCTTCACCCTGCTCACCTGTTCTTATTTGTTCACCAAGATTCAAAAATATTAAATGTCCACCAACAGTACCAAGATTGGGGATTTTCTTCCTATATGCCATGAATTCATAATATAAATCATCTGCAAGACCAGGTAACCAGTTTACATGCATCATGGCTAATTCCCTTCCATCTAGAAACCCTAAACCTGCTGGATTCCAGTAGCTTGCATATGCATCATTGGCAACTGCCACTTGAGCTTCGCCCATACCGCCAGCACGAGCACCTGGTGCTATAAGTAAAAATATTGCCCCTGCTTCACTCTGCGAGTAAGCCGAACTTATTAATGCCACTGATAAAAACAGGGCAATCCATGAACGCCTCATTGAACGTCTCCTAAGTAATTATTTAAAAAAGATTTGTCCCTCGGGACAAGTTAATAGCGTTTAAGGTATTGGATTGCTCCCTTATTTTTATGATTAAATATATCTTTCCAACCCTTTCAAAATCAAGTAATGATTCTCATATTTAGATTTGTCTTTATTTTAATAATCCTAAGGCCAAGAATGGAAAATAAGTGATAAATCCAACCGCAATCAACTTAATAACAAAAAAGGGTAATGTAGCCTGGTAAATTTTTGGCATATCTTCTTTAAATCTATATGCGGACAAAAATAAATTCATACCAACTGGAGGTGTTAAAAATCCAAGCTCTAAATTTGCTATAAAAATAATAGCCAAATGTATTTGATCTACTCCAAAATGCTCACCCAATGGTGCAATAAGTGGTACGATAACGATTATTGCCGAAAAAATATCCATTAGGCAACCAACTACTAAGAGAAACAAATTTAAGGTTAATAAAAAAAGATATTTATTTGATACGGTTTCTTTAGCCCAATTTAGAATCAGCATTGGTATTTGTGCATCTATCAAATAACTTGTTAAACCCATCGCAACACCCAATATAATTAAAACCCCACCAATTAATGTAGCACAATCAATTATAATATTTGGTAAAGTCTTAATTTGAATATCTTTATAAACAAAAACTTCAATCATCAATATATACAGAACAGTTATAGATGCGGTCTCTACAAGAGTTGCAAAGCCACCAAATACACCTAATAAAATAATAACAGGTAAGAGCAGTTCCCATTTTGTATCCCAACAGACTTGAATGACATTTTTTGCTATAAAAGGATTCAATTTTATTTTATTACGTTTTCCATAAAAAATAGCATAAGATGATATCATAGTAATTAATAGAAAACCCGGTATCAATCCTGCGATAAAGACATCTTTTACAGATACTCCCGCTGTTATTCCATAAATGATAAGGGGTAAACTAGGCGGGAATAATAATCCAATTGAACCAGAAACTGTTATGAGACCTAATGAAAATGGTTTACTATATCCATCTTTTAATAACATAGGCAACAAAAGACCCCCTAGTGCCAAAATGGTAACTCCAGATCCTCCTGTTAATGCCGTAAAAAATCCACAGAGGATAACAATAATCACTGGCGTACCCCCTGGTATCCATCCAAACAATTCACTGAAAACCTTTACCAAACGTTCAGAAGCCTTACTCTCTGCAAGAACATAGCCTGCAAGAGTGAACAGAGGAATAGTTGGCAATGTTGGTGATACAACTATTCTATATGCCTCCACAGGAATAGCCGCTATAGGAGTATAGCTTGCCCAAAACATCAGGACTGCGATTCCACCTAGTCCTACAAAAATTGGTGCGCCATAATAAAGGGAAATGATTACTATGATAATACCAAAAGGTACAACGGGTAAAGCATCATACAATATTTCAGGGAGACCAGTATATAAAAATAAAACCCCTATTATTATAAAACTAAAACGGTGAAGATAATGGATATAACTATTAAAAAATATTTGTACAGCCATAAGAAAAAAACCAACAGGCATGATAATCTGCGCAAACCATCGTGGAACGAATGGAGCAATATAATTTTCAGTATTCATCTCAATCATTACTAATTCCCAGCTACCCCATGCCAAGGATATCAATACTAAAAATGTGGTAACTTTAGCCAACCATCTTCCAATATGAATTTTTTCTTCTATTATAAAAAGAGATTCTCTTGTAAGTGCTAATAGATTATTTTTACTAGCGGCTATTACTGCGCCAAGGAATCCGATCCAAAGGGTAAAATGCTGAACTAATATCTGGGATGCTGGAATACTATTTAAGTTAAACAATCTAGTAATCGACTCAATAAATGGCAGGATTGTCATAGATAAAAATACCCCCACAGTAAGGATATTTTGTCCGAATTTTATTTTACTTAAAATTTGATTGAGAAAATATTTTCTGCCCATCAAATAATCTATTTTTTGGTCAGTTTGATTACTGTGTCATAGATTGATTCTGGAATAATATTTCCTCGAAGATAGGTACTTACTCTATCTACTTCTTCATCCCATAGAGATTTCTCATCCTCACTTATACTTTGAATAGTTAACCCATATTGTTTCATGGCTTCGATAGCCTGTTCTTCTGCATTAATATTTGTATTTTTATATTTTTCCTGAATTGATTTTGTTATATCAATCAGTTTCTCATGGTATTTTTGCGGTATTCTATTCCATGTTTTCAAATCAACAACAATACCAGCCATTAAGACTCCCCATTTAAGATCTAACATATTATTTGCAATACTAAATGATTGTTGAGCTAATGCATAGATAGGTGGCATAGGGATTGTATTAATTAGACCTGTTTGAAGACTTGAAAGTATATCTGTTGAAGCTAACGGAACTGGATTATAACCTGCATTTTTATATACTTGTTCCCATTTAAAATCACCAGCCCAGGTAAAGAACTTCCTCTTTTTTAAATCATCAGGAGTACGAATAGGGGTAGATGAGAACCAATATACCCATGTAAGTTCACCTAGATAGAGTAATTTAAATCCTTTATCTTCTAATTTTGTTTCAAAATCTGGAAGTAAAGCCTGTGTAACATTAACAACATCCTCAGAATCTTGGTATACAAGAGGCACAAAATAACCTGAGAATTCTGGTACAATTTCTGAAAGCCCTTCTGCCGTCATCCCCGCTGCATGAATTTGGCCAATTCTCATTTTGCGAACCATATCTCGCTCATCACCAAGTATACCGCCAGGATATATTCTTAAATTTACTTTTCCTTTTGTAACATCTTTCCACTCTTGGCCCATTTCTATCAACATGCCATGCCAGTCAGTCCCTTCTGGAGCAAGAGTAGCCATTTTCACAACCACATTCCTAGAAAATAATGGTGAGATAATTAACATTGTAATTAAAAATATTTTTTTCATTCTATAAAATACTCATCTGTTTTTGTTAATAACCACTTGGCTCTATTTTTTGCAATCAAATTACTCAATTCATATTTATTATTAGGAATAATATCCATATCTAAAACATAATTTAACTTATCTAAAAAGTCTTTTTTCTCTTGGAATAATTTATGTACTGATTCGGCGTAAGTTACATAAGGTCCTGCATTCATCCCACCTGATAGAGATATAGTTCTATTAAAATAATAATCTAATGAATCGCGAAAAGCTTTTTCACTAAGGTCTGACCTAGATGATGTAAAACTCATCATTGCACTATATAATGCGCCTTCATCCCATTCTGGATTAAGCGAGATACATTTACTAAGTATTTTACCAACATATGGTAAATATATTAACTCATATGGATTAGCTCTACTAGAGCTTATTGACCCACCATACGATGCTGCTAACCAATAAAGATCCAAAATATCATCCTGATTAAACACAATATCAGCTTTATTTCTTAACCAATCATTAAAGACTGGATATCTATTGGTTATTATAGCTAAAGCTTGATCTCGAGCCTGTTTAAATATTTTATGAGCTTTTTCATATTTATCTATTGCAGAACGATAATCATCATCAATTAATCTATCAGCCTCTTCCATTATAATACCAAATCCATATTCTATCTTTGTCTTTATGGCTTCACGATTTTTGCTAAGAGTATTGGATTTTTCCTTTTCTAATTTTTTAATCTTATGTTCAAAATAGATTGAAACAAGTTTAGGTTGGTCAATTAAAAAGGCCTTAGGAACACAAGAAGAAAATAACAGTATTAGTACTATGAAATTCCAATAATGTTTCAATAGAATATTTAAAGAGTATTTTAATATTGATAAATAGGGAATTTTGAGCAAAGATGCTTAATCTCTAATTTGATTTTTGATAATAACTTATCATTATCTGAATAATTTATCGCCTTATCCATCCATTGGACAATTTTCCTCATTTCTATTTCACCCATTCCACGAGTTGTTATAGCTGGAGTACCTACTCTAATTCCACTAGTAATAAATGGGCTTTTAGTATCAAAAGGAACCATATTCTTATTTAAGGCAATTCCTGCTTTGCCTAAGGCTTCTTCCGCATGCTTACCAGTTATATTTTTATTAGTGAGGTCAATCAATAATACGTGGGTGTCTGTACCTCCTGAAACAAGGTCATATCCTAATGTCAAGAATTCGTCAGCCATAATCTTAGCATTGTCAACGATTTTTTTTGCATATATTTTAAAACTGGGCTGAAGAGCTTCCCCAAATGCAACGGCTTTTGCAGCAATGACATGCATTAATGGCCCACCCTGTATTCCAGGCATTACTGTCGAATCAATAAGTTCAGATACCATTTTAGTCCTACCTGATTTAGGTGCGACCTTATCCCATGTATTGCTAAAATCATTTCCCATCATAATAATACCGCCCCTTGGACCTCGTAATGTTTTATGAGTAGTACTTGTCACTACGTGACAGTGAGACATTGGAGATGGATGTTCACCAGCTGCAATTAATCCACTAGGATGAGCTATATCTGCCATCAAATATGATTCAACAGAATGGGATATTTCTTTAAATAATTCAAATTCTACAAATCTAGGATATGCACTACCTCCACAAATGATAAGTTTTGGTTTATATTTCCTAGCTAATTGAGACACTTCATCAAAATCAACACGACCTGTTTCTTTGGAAATATGATAGGATATAGCATTATATAATTGTCCTGAAAAATTAACCTGGCTCCCATGTGTAAGGTGGCCACCATGAGCTAAATCTAAGCCCATTATTGTATCGCCAGGATTAAGAAAGGTCATAAAGACTGCCATATTTGCCTGAGAACCAGAATGAGGCTGGACATTTACATAGCCTGCTCCAAAAAGTTTTTTCAATCTTTCTCTTGCTAAATTCTCTGCTTGGTCAACAAACTCACACCCTCCATAATAACGTTTTCCCGGATAACCTTCTGCATATTTATTAGTCATAACACCGCCTGTCATATCCATAACAGCCTTACTTGTGAAATTTTCTGAAGCAATTAATTCTAATGTATTTTCTTCTCTTTGCTGCTCTTTTTTTAAAATATCAAATAGCTCTAAATCCTTTTGCTCTAAGCTATGCATTATTTTATTTCCATCCTTCTTCAGCCTTCAAAGACTCTGTTACCCAATCATAATCAGATAAAGAGGTCGAAATAATTCTATTTCTTTTTACTTTATCTCCTTCCATAAACCATTGAGCTTTCCCATACAATACATCTTTCTCATTTTCCTTTAACCAATCACTTTTACTAAACCCTAAGAAACCTTTTTGTTCAGCCTTAATAAAATAATCATAAGCAAGTTTAGCTACGAGCCGATCATCGTTAGAAAAGGGGTTTTGTCGAAAATTATCCCATCCATAATAATAAATTTTTCCTTTTTGCCCAAAACCATCTCCTTCTTTATCATCTAGACTAGAAGCTTTATCCGCCCATTTTAATGCTTGCCGAAAATCATTATTCTCAAGATATACATTAGATATATTAATTGCTATTCTCCAATCTCGAGGATCAATTTTAAATAACTCTTCATAAGCTTTTGCGGCTGAAAGTAGGTCATCCACTTCTTTGTTTACCTCAGCTAATTTTCTATATGCTAGCTTGCTACTAGGGTCTTTTGATGTTATAGATATTAATATTGGTAATGCATCTTCATGTTTGTCTACCTGGACAAGCCTGTCTGCAAAATCAAGTCCATAGCTTAAGTTGTCAGGATTATCTTCATATCTTTTTCTATATACATCTAATGGATCTCTTCCACTATTCTCAAATGCCAATGCAAGCTCACTTTGAGCATTTTCATTTCCTTCATCTAATTTTAAAATTAAATCTAAAATATATATTTGGTCATCATATCTTTCATTGTCTTTATATAATTTGGAAAGGTCATTCATTACTGAAATATCTTCCGGAGCCATTTCCACAAGACGTTCATACTCAATGATTTCTAATTCATTTTTTCCCTGCCTCTTATATGAATATGCCAAACGTTTTCTTAACTCAATATTATCAGGTAATTTTTGTAGACCATCGAGAAGAACGAATTCAGAACTATCAAACTTACCCATTTGTTCATAAGCTATAGCATAATATTGATATATCTCTTGCGGTGGAGCAAAAACAGAATTCCATTCATCGCAATCAAGGGTTGTAATCTCTTCGTATATTTTCACAGTCTGCTTCCAGTCTCTGTTTCTATAATATTCAGCTGCACTACTCATTAATCTTGGGCATCTAAGTTTTCTTAATGAATCCAATTTCTTTTTATTTTGAACAGTTTTTGAACCTGTCTCAGATGGTGGGACGCACATTAAAATAATAAATATACCAGCTAAAATTGATATTAATTTCATTTGTTTCATAATTACCTCTGTCTCCTTTTTACAAACCAAATATCAGCAAGACTAATACCCAATTGCACCTGCTGAATAGTTTCTTTTTCAATAATATCATCATATAATCGATTCCCAAAATAATAATTAAGATCAATTTGGTTTCCTATGGGTTTAAATCTAAAACCTATTCCAAATGAATAACCCAATTCATTAATCTTATAATTATTTTTCATTAACAAATGTTCATGGTACACAAATCCGGCTTTAAATGAAAATTTATCAAATATATCTAACGAAAGTTTATTAGGGTATCGCAATAATGTAAATTTTAATGAATTAGTATTTTTTAATTTATTGTTTATTGGTAATCTAATATCATTTGATATTTCAGTATTATCTCTATGAATACCTACGTCAATAGAAAGTGCTAGTTCAGACTTGAAATTTTTATTTATTCCGAGTATAAAACCTGATGGACGATGGAGATTATCTATATTAAAAAACTTATTTGTACTATCCGGATAGGGAATTGGAAAATCTAAAGATGGACTTAAATAATCATGATAACCATTACCATTTGCATCATCAAATAAATTTCTTTGTTCAAACACTCCTCTAAGTGGACGAATTGTATAAGAATATTTAGAAAATATTTGTAAATCCTTAAAAATCGATACACTAATAAAAACATCTTGGGTTATTCCATCATATTTAGCAATCGTACTTTGCACAATTGAACTACCATCAAAGAAGATAGATTCATTTTGTCTTGATGAACCAAATAAAATATGGTGGAAAAATCCAAAATCTATTTTATCATTTATTTTATATGAGGTACCCAATTTTAAGGAGAGCACAC
>MDTB01236346.1_pt1 | contig 20278 bp, 20 predicted proteins | sample 811161 | NCBI WGS metagenome assembly MDTB01 (sample SAMN05326650, study PRJNA326480) | marine metagenome | isolation source: seawater | place: Mediterranean Sea | collected 2009 | reverse complement strand
TACGCCCCGAAAGCCTATTTATATAGATTAAATGTGCTATTTTATCAATTGAAAGATAATTACATTTATAAAATTACAGATATAATTGCTTCAAAATGATTCAGTATATTTCTAAACCCTTCAAATGGTTTTTTAAATTAGAGGCTGCTTCAGGCTTAGTTTTGTTGTTTGCCGCTATAGGAGCTTTAATTGTTAGCAATACTGATTTAAATAAGTATTACATTAGTACTCTAGAAACTTATTTTAGATTAGGTTTTGTAAATTTTGGGATAGAGCTGTCTATACTTCATTGGATCAACGATGTACTGATGGCAATTTTCTTCTTTTTGGTTTCCTTAGAAATAAAAAGAGAATTTATTCAAGGTGAATTATCAAATAGAAAACAGGCCTTACTTCCAATCATTGGTGCAGTTGGTGGAATGTTGATACCTGCTTTAGTTTATATAGCTATAAATTTTGGTAATTCTGAAACTCTTAATGGATGGGCAATACCATCTGCTACGGATATAGCTTTCTCTCTAGGTGTATTATCTTTGTTGGGTAAAAGAGTTCCTGTCTCCTTAAAAGTTTTCCTTACTGCTTTAGCAATAATTGATGATCTTGGTGCAATATTGATAATTGCATTCTTTTATTCAGGTAATGTTCAATTTTACTATTTAGTTTTGATGCTTGTCTGTGTAATCGTTTTATTAATTTTAAATAAATTTAATATTAAAAAATTTATTCCTTATTTAATTGTTGGTATTTTATTATGGGAGTTTACTCACCAATCTGGGATTCATTCTACTATTGCGGGAGTTATACTTGCTTTAACTATTCCTCATCGTCATAATAAAAATTCCCACAAAGACTCCTTGCTGCTCAAACTTGAACACGCTATATCGCCGTATGTATTATTTGGAATAATGCCAATATTTGCTTTTGCAAATGCCGGGGTTTCTTTAGAAGGTGTAACGTTTAAAGATTTATTAAATCCAGTTCCTCTTGGAATTCTTTGTGGATTATTTTTTGGTAAACAAATAGGAGTATTTGTTTTTTCATATCTTTCTATAAAATTTAAAATAGCAGAAATGCCAAATAATTCTAATTGGTTAACTTTTTATGGTGTTGGTGTATTAACTGGAATTGGTTTTACAATGAGCTTGTTTGTTGGAAATCTAGCTTTTGTTGAATCGACACAATACACAAGTGGTGTAAAAATAGGTGTTCTACTTGGATCTTTACTTTCAACACTATTTGGATATTTTTTAATTTTATTATGTTCAAAAAAATAATGGATAAAAAAATTTTAGATTTAGCCTCTGATGTTTCAAATTATGGTCTTAAAAATAAGTATAAAAATTTTGCATCAGTTAAAAATAGAAAATGCGGTGACAAAATAAAAGTTGAACTTAATATTAAAAATAAAATTATAAAAAAAATGTATTACGAAACTGAGTCTTGTATTTTTTGCCAAGCATCAGCAAGTGTCATATCCAAATATGTAAAAGATCTTATGGTCAAGAATTTAGATAAAATTGAAACTCACAAAAACTTTACAACTTTAATAAATAAAAAATATATTGCTAGGAAAGAATGTGTTTTACTTCCATACGAAGCATTAAAAAAAGCTATAAACAACTAAATATTTAAAGTCATTCCATCAAAAGCCGGATAGATATTTTTTGGCAAAGTTTTTTTTAATAGTCCATAATCAAGATCGGAATGTAGATTCGTTAAAATAGTATTTTTTACTTTAATTTTTTTGCTCAATTTAATAGCATCTTCTAAATTAAAATGTGATTGATGTTTATTGAACTTTAAACAATCAATAACCAAATATTTTAAATTAGATAGTTTGTCTAAATCTTTTGTAAAAACACGATTACAGTCACTTATGTAAGCAAGTTTACCTATAACATAGGCTGTAGAGTTTATTTCGCCATGTTTAACATCAAAAGAAGTTATTTTTATTGTACTGCCACTTTTTTTTAAAAAAAAATTTTTTTTAACAAGGTTTCCTTTTAGTATAGGGATATATCCTTGCCCCCCATAAAAACAGTAATCATGTTTTTTTTGAAGTTTTTTTAATGTTTTTTTATTAGCAAAAATTTGTATCTGTTTTTTGTTTTTCCAAAAAAAAGGTCTTAGTTCAAAAATACCGCTTGTTTGATCAGCATGCTCGTGTGTGTATAAAACATAATCGATATTTTTAATCTTGTTGTCTATAAACTGTTTCTTTATATCTGGTGATGTATCTATCAATATTGATAAGTTTTTTTTTTTAATAAAAGCTGAACATCGAGTTCTTTGGTTGAACTTATTATTTTTATTACAATTACCCCAATTTCCAGTTATCCAAGGAACTCCAATTGAACTACCACAACCTAAAATGGTAAATTTCATATAGTGGGATTTATATTAAAAAGTTTGAAAAAATTGTTACTGGTTACTTTTGCTATGTAATCAGGCTTTTGATTTTTAATTTTTGACATATAATTTAGTGTATGAACAATAAAACTTGGTTCATTAGATTTTCCTCTATGTGGTTCCGGAGATAAATATGGAGAGTCAGTTTCAATTAAAATTTTTTCATTTGGTATAGACTTAAAGGTATCCGATAATTCTTCTGATTTTTTAAATGTGATTATTCCACTTGCAGAGAAATAACAGCCTATATCCAAAAGCTTATGAGCAAATTCTTTACTGCCTGTAAAACAGTGCATTAAAACTTTAAAATTTTTATTTTTAATTTCATTTTTCAAAATGTCCAAGGTTTCTTTTTCTGCATTCCTAGAATGAACTATTAAAGTCGAAGATGTTCCTTGTGATGCTTGTATATGTTTTATAAAACTATTTTTTTGAGAGTTCTTGTCTGAATGATTATAATAAAAATCCAGACCTGTTTCTCCAACGCCAATGATTTTTTGATTTTTTAATAAATTTTCTTTAATTTTCTCTACTGTTAAACTTTCGTACAATTTTGTTTCATGCGGATGTATTCCATATGTACCATAAACATTCTTATTTTTTTCTAAAATCTTCAAAATTTTTTTAAAACTTAAATCATCAGTACAAATAGTTAAAAAACATTTAACTCCAACATTATTTGCTCTAATTAGAACCTTTTCTAAATTATTATTTAAAGTATCAGAATCTAAGTGGCAGTGTGAATCAACTATCATTTTTAATGGTTGTCCCAGTAAAAATTATTTATTTTATTTTTTACTTCAAATGTTTTATTGATTATATATCTGGCTACCTCTGTTGAGTTAAAAAATTTTAAGTATTTTGCTTTACCTTTTCTTCCAATTTTTCTTCTCAATTTTTCATCTTTGCTTATTTTTGTTATTTTTTCTGCTAAATCACTAACGCTTTTATAAAAAACCATTTCTTGATCACTAAAAAAATCTCTGTAATGCGTTTTCTCATCGATTAAAGTAACAAGTCCATTTCCTATTATTTGTGTAATTCTATCACTACTGTAGTATTTTATTGGCTCTCCTCTACTTAAATTTAGACCCATTTTAGAATTTGAAATTGCCTTAAGGTAATTGTCAGCCCAAACGGGTTGGACATTATTTGCTCCGTAAATATCAAATTTAATGTTAGGAGTGATATCCATTAACTTAGATACAAAATTAATACGTTCATCGAATTTACCCCTTTTTAAAACACCTCGATGAACACCATGACTTAGAGCATAAAAAACATCCATATTACAAGACTTGTTAAAATTATTTAAGGTTTCAAATGAACTATCCGAAGGATTTGGAATAAAGTGAAATCTTTCTTTTTGATCGATAAAATTTAAAGCTTTTGGTGATGTTGTTAAAAAGTTTTTATCAACTTGATCAATTTTATTCAGAATTCTCTGTTTGTTTTTAAGGAAATCTGGACCTTTTTTGTTTAAAGGATCTAAAAACCATTGTGCTATTTTTAAATTCGGGTAATTTTTTTTAAGATCTCTTAATGTTTGGGGGAAAATTGAGTCAGCATGACCTAATATTATCATATCCGGTCTAAAATTGTAGCATGTGTTTATAAGTTTAGAGTTTAGTCTTTTAGTTCCTGATAGATCTTTATAATTTTTATAGTATTTTTGTATATCTCTATCACTAAATTCTAAAACACTATGGCCTAAACGTATTAGTCCATTATTTATTCTTCTGCCAGTATTAAAATATAATCTTCCATCATGTCTTTCGTTGAAGTTCGTAACATGTACGATTCTTAGTTTTTCTCTTTTTTGTAAAAAGTTTATTTTCCTAAAAAATGATAATATTTCGCCTCTGTAATTATCTATTTGTTTGCTGCTATTTTTATGTGTCAAATAAAAGTTCTTATAAGCAAGTTTCTGATATTCAGTTCTTAATTTTTCATTATTAATTAAAAGTTCAATTTTTTTTCTCAACTCATTTTGATTAAGATTCTTTAATATAATAGCATTAGTAACAGTTTCAGGCAGACCTCCTTTGTTACTAATTATAACTGCACAAGCATTAGCTGATCCTTCAAGACTGGTTCTTCCAAAAGGTTCGTTCCATCTTGAACAAGCCACTGCGATGCTAGTTTTTTTGAAAATATTTATTACTTTTTTATGTTCTAGGAAACCGAGGTTTTGTAATCTATCATGATTAAATGTTATTTTATCTCTTTGCTCATCACCTATAACCATTGCTTGCCATTTTTTATGTTTTTTTAAAACTTTTAGGACTGCAGATCCAAAAATATCATAACCTTTTGAACGATTGAGTTTGCCAACAAAAGTTATCCATTTTTTTTTATCTTTTAAATTAATCTTATTTTTTGTAGCAGATTGAAATATTACAAGTAACTTTTCACTACTTACTGATCCTGATGTTATGTTTTCCAAAAATCTTTTTTTGGACCAAAGGCTGTTAAAAATAATTTTTTCACATATATCAACTAAATATCTTCTTTCATTTAAACTTTTGGATCCTGTCATAGTTAATGGATCGTTATGAAAATAAAGAACAAATTTAGCCTTAACACCTTCATTAATTAAATACTTTAAATAATGTGGTCTATTGTGAATTTCAATGATATTTGAAGGATTAAGTTTTTCGTGTTTGATAAATTCACCCATATAGTTTTCACTTTGACTACCAAAAAATATTTTTTTTAAATTAATATTTTTATAGTTTTTTGAAAATTTTTTTTTATAGGAGGTATTACCGTATACCCTGATGTTTTTTTTATACTTGCTCAGCTTTAGTGTATCATTAACAAAAAGAGATACAGCTCCAGGATAATTTGGGGAAAAATTCTCTTTATATGGTAACAAAATTGAAATTTTCATAAAAAGTTGTCTATAATATAATTTCTTAGTTTTCTGTTTTTTTTAATATAATTTTCCCTTAAAATCGCTAATCTTTTAGTTTTAAATTTCTCTTTATATATAAGTTTCCATTTTCTGCCCCTTGTAAACTTGGCTCCTTTGCCTTTGTTGTGTAATTTGATCCGCTCATTCAAATTTTTTGTATATCCAACATAAGTTACGGGTTTTAGCTCTGAAGATTTTAAAACATAGGTATAATAAAAATCCATAATTTTTTAATTTAATTTAGCTTAAATTAAAATGTTATTAATAGCCTTTGTTTTCTTTAGATTCAATTTTTTTAAATTTGCTAATAGTATCTTTTGCCCCACCTGCAATAAATCTTTGATCTGACATAACGGTTACAAGCTGAAACCCTTTTTTTATCATTTTTATTGCATATTCAGCTGACATATTATGGATGCCCGGTATTATTTTATTTTTTTTGGCATGTTCTAAAATTTTCATTATATAATTATATGTAGGATCATTTTCAGGTTTATCGAAACTAGGCTTTTCTCCTAAAGCTAAGCTTAAATCTGCAGGGCCGACATAAATTCCGTTTAAACCAGGTGTGCTCATTATTTCATCTAAATTACTTAAAGCTTCCTTAGTTTCGATCATTGCAAATTTTAATATTTCATTGTTCGCATGATCTACATAATCTGAATCTTTGTATAGAAGTCTTCCTCTTACTGGGCCAAAACTCCTATATCCTTTTGGTGGATAAAGACATGCTTTAACAAAATTTTCTGCTTCTTTTCTATTGCTGACCATTGGACAAATAACTCCGTAACATCCGGCATCTAAAATTTTCATTATTTGACCAGGTTCATTCCAAGGAACTCGAGCCATTGGCACAATATTTGTCGTAGATATAGACTGCAACATCTGTACTGCGCTCATATAATCGACAACACCATGTTGCATGTCTATTGTTAAAGAATCCCATTCTTGATTTGCCATTACTTCAGCTGAGAATGAATTTGGAATTTGCAACCAACCATTTACAATTGATTTACCTTCAGCAAGGATTTTTTTTAGCTTGTTCTGTTTCATTGGTTTACCCGGATAGACCAAGATGTGTATATTTAATATTAAGATAATCTTTTATACCGACAGAACCACCTTCTCTTCCGTAACCAGTTTGTTTAATTCCACCAAATGGAGTTTCTGCAGTAGCTACTACAGGTGTATTGACAGCTACTACGCCTGTTTCTAGTTGTTCAGATGCTTTAAATGCTTTCTCCATAGAATTTGTACATACATAACCTGCTAAACCACAGTCATGTTTGTTTGCTCTCTTTATTACTTCATCAAAGTTTTTAAATGTTGTAATTGGCGTAATTGGTCCAAAAGGCTCCTCAGTCATTACTGTGAAATTATCTTTTACATTATCGATTATAGTTGGCTCAAAAAAATAACCTTTGTTAAAACCAGCGGGTCTTTTTCCACCGTAAATAACTTTACCTCCCTCTTTTTTTGTTTTTTCAACTAATTTTTCAATTTGCTCTAATCTTTTTTTTGTTGTAATTGGTCCAAGATTAACTCCTTCTTTTAATCCGTCACCTAATTTTAGTTTTTTAGTTTTTTCTACAAAAGTTTTGGCAAATTCATTTTTTTTACTTTCATGGATGTAGAATCTACTTGGTGAAATACAAACTTGACCATTATTTCTATATTTTGAAGTAATAGCCATGTCGGTAACTTTATCAATATTCGAATCTTCAAATACAATAAATGGAGCATGACCACTTAGCTCCATGGTAACCCTCTGAACCTTATCAGCTGCTTTTTTAAGTATAAGTTTTCCTACTCTAGTAGAACCTGTAATTGAAACTTTCTTTATAATATCAGATGAGATTAGATCGTTAGAAATTTGCTCTGGATCTCCGGACAGCAAATTAACAACTCCTGGAGGAATTCCCGCATCATTCATGATATTCATCATCTCCATTACTGCTCCAGGTGTTATTACATCAGGTTTAACTATTACAGAGCATCCTGCTGCTAATGCGGTAGAAATTTTTCTTGATGCTAAAATTATTGGAAAATTCCATGGAACTAAAGCTGCTACTACACCAATAGGCTGATAAATAACTTGAACTCTTGTGTCTTCAAATCTGCTTTCAACCGTTTGTCCAAAAATTCTTTTTGTTTCTTCAGAATTCCATTCAAAAATATCTGCGCCACCTCCAACTTCACCTACGCCCTCAACTAACGGTTTTCCAACTTCTAAAGCTAACCACTTGGCTAGAACGTTTTTTCTTTCTCTCATTAATTCTGATATTTTTCTAATTTTGGCTGATCTTTCCCATGCAGGTGTTTTTTTCCAAATATTGAAACCTTTTTCTGCAGATTTTAAAGCTTTTAAAACATCGTTCTTTGTAGCCTTTGAAGCCTTACCTATCACTTCTTCTGTGGCAGGGGTTATTACATCATATGTTTCTTTTTTCTCAGAAGGCTGCCATTTTCCATCGATGAATTGACCAAATTTTGAATACATTTTCAAATTTATATTGCTTAAAAGTGCAATATTTTCTAGGCTTCACTTTAAATAATTTATGAAAAAAATTCAACTAACTTGTGCACACGCTATCATTAAATACCTGATATCTCAAAAAATATTAATTGATGGCAAAAAATTACCTCTCTTTGCTGGTGCATTTGGAATTTTTGGACATGGAAATGTGGCCTGTCTTGGTCAGGCTCTTGAAGAAAATAAAAAGGAGCTTCCAACTTGGAGGGGTCATCATGAGCAAAATATGGCTCTTACAGGTATTGCATACGCAAGAGCAAAACGTAGAAAACAAATTTTTATTGCTACCAGCTCAGTCGGACCTGGTTCAACAAATATGTTAACAGCTGCGGCTGTAGCTATGAGTAATAGATTACCAATACTATTTTTACCTGGGGATACATATGCAAATAGAATGCCAGATCCAGTTTTACAACAGGTTGAACATTTTAATAATCCCAATGTGACACAAAATGATGCGTTCAAATATGTAACACGATATTTTGATAGAATAACAAGACCAGAACAAATTCTGCAAACATTTCCTCAAGCAATTCAAACTATGATAGATCCAGCAGATTGTGGGCCTGCTTGCATTTCATTATCACAAGATGTTCAAGGTGAAACCTTTGATTATCCTGAAGAATTTTTTAAAGAAAAAATTCATTCTATTAGAAGACCTAGACCTGATGATTTTCAAATTAAACAAGCTGCTGATTTAATAAAAAAATCTAAAAATCCGATAATCATATCTGGTGGTGGTGTTTTTTATTCTGACGCGATGAAAGAAATTAGTGATTTTGCAAAGAAACATAATATTCCTGCGGCGCAAACCGTAATGGGATATTCAACTATGAAAAAAGATAATCCATATTTTTTAGGTGCCATCGGAGGATTTGGTGGGAAAGCTCCAAATGACTTCATGAAAAAAACTGACTTAGCTATAGCTATTGGGACTAAACTAGCAGATTTCACGACAGGATCATGGTCCAATTTTGAAAATCCAAATTTTAAATTAGTTTCAATAAATGTATCAAGATTTGATGCAAATAAACATATGGCTCAATCTGTCGTAGGTGACGCAAAAGTTTGTATTCAAGATTTAACAAATGCAATAGGAAATTGGAAAGCACCAAATGATTGGTACAAAAAATCTAGAATTGCTGTAGACTCATGGAATAATTATCTTGATAAAGAAAGTGGAGCTACAAACCAGAAATTACCATCATACGCGCATGTTGCTGGTGCAGTTTATAGAAAATCAGATCCTTCGGATATTGCCGTTACTGCAGCAGGGGGTTTGGTTGGTGAAGTTTTACAAGTTTGGAGACCGAGGGAATTAAATACTCATGAAACCGAATGGGGTTTTAGTTGTATGAGCTATGAAATATCTGGAGCACTAGGAATTAAAATGGCAAATCCCAAAAAAGAAGTTATCGCTTTTGTTGGCGATGGTTCTTATCTTCTTTATAACTCTGACATATACAGTTCAATATTAACAAACCATAAATTAATAATAATACTTTGTGACAATGGAGGCCACGCTGTTATTAATAGATTACAACTTTACAAAGGTGGAAAGGAATTTAATTGTTTATTTGAAAGTTCCAAAGTTGAAAATATTAAAAAAATTGATTTTGCCAAACATGCCGAAAGTTTAGGAGCAAAAGGTGAAAATGTTAATTCTATAAGTGAACTCGAACAAGCATTTATAAGAGCTAAAAAGTCAAAATCTACCTATGTAATTTCAATAAAGACAGATGGATATCAGTGGTTAGAAGGTTCTGCTTTTTGGGAAAGTCCTACATTATCAAAACCATCTACTAAGGAAAATGAAAGAGCATTGAAAGACCATCTTCAAGGAAAATCTAAACAAAGACAAGGTGTTTAATTTAAATGCCAAAAGTATTTAAGGTTGGTTTAATTGGTTGTGGACACATTGCAGAAACTTATTTTAAAGCGCATAAATATTTTAATAATTTTAAGATTATCAAGTGTGCAGATATAAATAGTCTGGCTGCTAAAAAATGTGCTTCTTCTTATAATATCAAAGCTTTAACTGTTAAAAATATACTTAAAGATAAAGAAATTGAAATAATTCTAAATCTAACAATTCCTAAGGCACATTACGAAATTTCAAAAAAGGCTCTTTTGCATAATAAGCATGTTTATACTGAAAAGCCAATGGCAATTAATTTTAAAGATGGAGAAGAATTATTAAAAATTGCTAACAGAAAAAAATTATACATCGGTAATGCACCAGATACATTTCTTGGTGGTGGAAGTCAAAAATCAAAAGAGTTAATAGAAAAAAACCTCATAGGTAAAATAAATTTAGGAAATATAATTTTTGCCTATCCTGGTATACAGTCATATCATCCAAATCCAGAACCTTGGTTTGCAAAAAAGGAAGGTGGACCTGTAATTGATATGGGACCTTATTATTTGACTGCTTTAGTAAATTTACTTGGGCCTGTAAAACAAGTTTGGGGAAGTTTAATGTGGAATAAAAAAAAAAGAATAATTGGAATTGGTCCAAGAAAAGGTAAATCAGTCAAAGTACTTTGTCCAACCACTTATTTGGGGACAATTTTTTTTAAAAACAAAACAATAATAAGATTTACACTCTCGTTTGATGTTATTGCGCATCATAGAAATCATATTGAATTATATGGTGATAAAGGATCAATACTTGTGCCTGACCCAAATATGTTTGGCGGGTCTGTTTATACATGTAAAAAGCTTGGTGGCATTTGGAAAGAACACAAAACAAATAAAATGCCACTTGGAAAAATAAATATACGTGAGAAAAGTCTTAGAGCCAATGAATCACCCATAAATGCAAACTATAGAGGAGTTGGTTTAGCAGAAATGGCTTTTTGTATTAATAATAAGAAAAAACATCGGTGTAATGGAGAATTATCTCTTCATGTTTTAGATATTATACAGTCGATTATGTTGGCAGCTAAAAAAAGAAAAAGAATAAATATTAAATCTACTTGTAGTATACCAAAAAAGTTTTCCACTTCAGATGTGCAAAAAATACTTAAATAAATTTTTGTCGACTTAAAATTGCTGCTCCTCTAACACCACTGGCATCGCCAAATTTTGGTTTTAAAAGAATAGTTCTTAAATTTACATTTTTTAAGTTATTTAATTTTTTCAAATGCTTTTCCGTTATATCTTTGACTTCCTCTAAAGATTGAATTTCGTTTGACACCCCTCCTCCAAAAACAATTGCATCAGGATCAATAATATTAATTAAAATTGATAAACTTAAACCTAAGTTGTCTAAAAATTCCTTTATAAAATCTTTTTCTTTCGGTAAATTTTCTCTAGATTTTGAAAAAATATCTTTTGCTGTTAATTTTTCATTATATTTATTAAAGTATAATCTTTCTAAACCCTTTCCTGATATATATTCTTGGATATTGTTTGAGCTATTATGAGGATCAATAGGGACGTGTCCCCACTCTCCAGCAAAATAATTGGGTCCTACTAAGATTTTTTTATCTATTACCAGGCCTCCTCCACATCCAGATCCTAAAATAATTCCAAAAACAACCTTATAGTGTTTTGCAGAACCATCGAAAGATTCTGATAAAGCAAAACAATTGGCATCGTTTTCACAAAAAATTTTTCTATTTAAATTTTTGGAAATATCATCAGTAAACTTCATATTATTTAACCATGGAGAATTAAATGCGTTTTGAATCAATCCTGTGTCAATATTAGTAGAGCCTGGATGACAAATTCCAACATTAAATTTTTTATTAAATTTTTTTTCTATTAAATTCACTGACTCAGTTATAGAAGCTATTGTTTCCTTATAATTTTTAGGAGAGTCTTTGCGATTTCTTAGATGTTCTGATCCATTATCATCTAAAAGCACTGACTCAATTTTAGTGGCTCCTAAATCTATTCCTATTTGCATTAATTTTTTGAAATTCTGTCGATTTCTTTTAGTTCTACTTCGAGCTTATCTAGTTCTTCTCCGCCTGCCATCATACCTAATAATTTTTCTCTAGATAAATCCTTTTTATCAAATGTTCCCATACTTTTTCCTCTATTTAATATTGTAAAACTGTTACCAACTGGATAAGCATGATGTACGTTGTGTGTAATCAAAATAACTCCTAAACCTGATGCAGCAGCTTTTACTATATACTTTAATACTACTGATGCCTGGTGAACTCCTAAAGCAGATGTTGGTTCGTCTAGAATCAAAACTTTTGCCCCAAAGTATATTGCTCTTGAGATTGCCAAACATTGTCTTTCACCACCTGACATAGTTCCAACTGCTTGTGATGGATCTCTAATATCAATTCCAATTTGTCCCATTCTTTCTGAGGCAATAGTATTAGCTTTTTCAACATCAAAAGTTTTAAAAGGTCCAATACCTTTCATTGGTTCTCTTCCCATAAAAAAATTTCTTGTTACACTCATCAAAGAAACCAAAGCAAGATCTTGATAAACAGTAGCAATGCCCATGTCTAATGCGTCTCTAGGTGAGTCAAAGACGGTCTTTTTACCTTCTACAATAATTTCTCCTTCGTTAGGCTTGTGAACTCCAGATAGAGTTTTTATCAAAGTTGATTTTCCAGCTCCGTTATCCCCTAATAGACACATGATCTCCCCTTTTTTCACATGCATTGTTACACCTTTTAAAGCAATAACTGATCCAAAAAATTTACTAATATTATTAAATTCGACTAAATTATTTAACATTATTTATTTTCTGTAACTCTTCTTCTTATAAAATTGTTGAATATAACAGCAATTAACATCATAACGCCTAAAAAAACTTTAAACCAATCTGTATCAACGTCTGTATAATAGATTCCCATAGAAACTGTACCAAAGATTAAAGCACCAAATGCTGCGCCAATTGCTGAACCATAGCCACCTGTCAAAAGACAACCTCCTACTACAGCAGCTACAATTGCTTCTAACTCTTTTAAAAAACCTCTCATGGTGTCTGCTGAACCAGCATCTAAAACTTGAACACATGCATAAATCGTTGCTGCCACTGCAGTACCTATAAATAAACTTATTTTAACTCTGCCTACTGGTACACCAACGTTTCTTGCTCCAAGTTTGTCTCCTCCTGATGCAAAAATCCAATTTCCATATCTTGTTTTCATTAATAACCATGTTGCAAAAATTGTCATACCAATCCACCACAATACTGATGCTGGAACTCCAGTTGCTAATGGTGTGCCGTCTTGTCTTAAAGCAATTAAACCTAAAGATCCTAACCACGTGAATACACCCTTGAAAGCGTCAGCAGAAAAAATCCATGCTATTGGGTCATTTTCTATTAAAACTCTTAAACCTGGTACTTGTGTTCTACCAGTTATCAATCTTGTTAAAGCAAGTGTAGCACCTCTTAAAATAAATAACATTGCTAACGTAACAATAAAAGATGGAAGACCTGTTCTAACAACTAAAATACCATTTGCATAACCAATAAGAACAGCCATCGAAAATGCAAATAAAATACTCATCCAGAGAGGCCAGCCCCAATAAATAGCAGGGATTGCTATGCAAATTCCAGCAAAACCAATCATTGAACCAACTGACAAATCAAATTCTCCCCCTATCATTAAAAGTGCAGCTGCAACTGCAATAATTCCAAGATTAGCTGAAACTTCTAAAAAATTTATAGTTCCATAAGCACTAAACATCCCTGTATCACCTGCAACTATACCAAAGAATATAAAAACTAATATTGACCCACCAAGAGCTCCAAGTTCAGGTCTGTTTAATAAAACCTTGAGTTTAGAAACTTTACGTAATCTTTCGTCTTTTGATTTGTTATGAATACTTTTTGACTTAACTGACATATTTTTATTTTAATTCAAAAAAAAAGGCCTGGCTATAAACCAGGCCTTTCCTAAAGATTTTTATCTATAACCTTGTGCTGCCCATTTAATTACTTTGCTAGCGTTTTGTGGAGTAACGAAACCAGGTCCCGTCATAACAACACCAGCTGGCATTGTGCCCCATCTCATATACTGAGCAAAGATTGCTATAGGCAAATATCCTTGTAGATATTGTTGTTGGTCAATTAAGAATTCAACTTCTCCGGCAGCTGCAGCTTTAAGCATACCTGGTGACATATCAAATGTTCCAAGTTTAATGCTGCCAGTTTTACCAGCAGATTTAATTGCTTTAAGAGCGGCTTCTCCAGAAAGTCCTGCACCCAAGGTAAGTATTGTATCGACTCCACCTAGTTTAGCAGCAACAGCTTTTTGTATTTCTGTTGGATCGTTTGATGTACCAAGTATCTCTACTGAACCACCAAAACCTTTTTTGAAACCAGCACATCTTCTATCAAGAGCTACGTTACCAACTTCATGGTTAACGCAAAGTGCTTTTTTACCACCAGCTGCTTTCATTTTTTGACCACCACCTACACCAGCTTCAAATTCAGTCTGACCGACATGCGCACTAATTCCTAGTTTTGCAAAATCGTCAGAGCCAGAATTCATAGATACTACTGGAATTCCAGCAGCGATCGCAGCTTTTACAGATTTTCCAAGAGCTGCAGCGTCTGGTAAAGTGATTACAATACCTTTTGGCTTTTGAGAAACAGCATTGTCGATAAGTTTTGCCATTTCTACCATGTCGAATGTGCCTGGAGCAGTATACTTACATTTGATTTTCATATCTTTGCAAGCAGAGTCAACTCCATTTTTAGCAACCGACCAAAAAGGATCATTAGCTTGTCCATGTGAAACTACGATTACATCAATTGCAAATGATGCAACTGACATAGCCATCCAAGTGAACATAGCTAAGAAAGTTAAATATAGTTTTTTCATATTTCTCCCCTAATTATTGTTATATTAATTAATTAATATTTTTTTATTTAAACAAAAAAATTGTAGAAAGAAAAGATGGAGTATTTTTATTTCAACCTGAGGTTTAAAAATATTATTTAATTTTAACGACTTTTTTGGTACTTAAAGATTTATAAGCAGCATTTGCGATAATTAATGATTTTTCCCCTTCATCAAAGCTTGCTCTTGGCTTTATTTTTTTTTGTACAAATTTAGCTAAATCGTTTAGTTGTAACTTATACGAGGTACCATATCTTTCGATAAAAAAATTTAAAAAAGGTTTTTTTGATCCTGTTGTTGTTTTTAAATAACTTTCAGTTTCATCTATCCTTCTATTTCCAGAAATTAACATTCCCTTTGTACCAAAAATTTCAACTCTTTGATCCATGCCAAAAGAACAATGTCTGGAGTTGTTTATTACGGCAATAACTCCTGAATTTGATTTTAAAACACATGTAGAAATTTCATATTCATTAATTTTTTTAAGTTTTTTATTTGAAAAGTTACTTGCAGAAGCAAAAACTTCTTTGATCTTGTCCTTACCAAGATAAAACCTAACTAAATCAAAATCATGAATTGTCATATCTCTATAAATACCTCCAGAAGCTTTTAGGTACTTTAAAGATGGTGGTGCTGGATCTCTACTGGTAATAATAATTTTTTCTAATTTTCCAATTTTACCTTTTAACAAAGATTTTTTTAATGAATAATGGCCAGGATCATAACGTCTGTTAAAACCAATATGTATTTTGGGTTTATATTTTTTAATATTTTTTCTACATTTAATAACTTTATTAATATTCAAATCTATTGGTTTTTCACAAAAAATTACTTTTTTATGCTTTGCAGATTTCATTATTAGCGGAACATGTGTTGGAGTAGAAGATGCAATAAATATTAAATTTATATTCTTATCAGTAAAAGCTTTTGAAGAATTAATTAAGCTTTTTGATTTAAATTTTCTGGCAATTTTCAGAGAAAGCTTTTGATTGGTATCAAAAACATATTTTAAATTAAACATCGGGTGTAAACTTATATCTGCTGCATGCATGATGCCAATTCGACCCAAACCAAAAAGAGCAACGTTTATTTTCATAATTTAATCCATTTTTTCTTTTGTGATGAAATTTTACAAGCGTTTATAAATTTTGCTGTTTCTAGTCCCTCATCTTCATTTGGATAAAAATATTTTTTTTTTATCTTGTCTCTTATGGAAGCTGCAAATTCTTTGTAGATATTTGCAAAAGCATCTAGATAACCTTCGGGATGTCCATGTTTTATCCTTGAGAATTGCTTTGAAAATCTAGCATCATGAAATGCTTTTTCTAAAAATCTTACAGCTCTATTTGATGGATTAAACTTTAAATATCCTGGATCGTTTTGAACCCATTCTAAACTTCCTTTTGAACCAAAAATTCTTATTCTTAAACCGTAAATACCTCCTTTTGCCAATGTGCTAGTCCAAAACATTCCTTTAGCTTCATTGTTGAAATCAATTATAGCATGAACACTTTCGTCTACTTTTAATTTTTTAGATATTTGTTTGATATTAGCAAAAACTTTTATCCCTTTGAGACCAGAAATATAAATTGCAAGATGGTATGCATGGGAACCAATTTCATTTAACACAGCAGAGGTACCAACAAATTTTCTATCAATTTTCCATCCTAATATTCTTTTTACATTATTTTGGTCAATCATTACGCCTTTAGCCCAATCCTGGACATATTCTACATTAATAAATTCAATTTTTCCTATTTTACCATTTTTAACCAAGTTTTTTGCTTCTCTTACCATAGGATATGATGAATAATTATGTGTAAGAGCATATCTAATTTTTTTATTAGATTTTATTTTTTTATAAAGTTTTTTGGCTTGTTTTAAATCTCCTGCAAAAGGTTTGTCTGAGATTATGTGAATATTTTTTTTAATGAAATGCTCAGCTATAATCTGATGGCTGGCTGGTGGTGTCATTATTGAAACAACTTCGATTCCATCGTTGCGTAAACTTTCTTTTTCTGACATTTCTTTGTAATTTGAATAGCATCTATCTTTTGATATACCTATCTTTCTAGCAAATCTTTTAGATATAGAAGAGTTTCTTGAAAAGACGCCTGCACAAATTGTATACTGGTCATCAAATCTTGCTGCAATTCTATGTACATGTCCTATCCATGAACCTGGGCCACCGCCTACTATACCTAACCTAAGCTTTTTTTTTCTTTGATCTGTGGACATAAAATATTATCCTAACAAATTAAAAAAAATATGTCAGTAAAATTAGGAATAGCACCAATAGCCTGGAGCAATGATGACATGCCTGAATTAGGTGGGGAAACATCTCTAGAAACATGTTTGTCCGAAGCCCGTCAAGCTGGGTTTACTGGTATTGAGTCTGGTGGAAAATTTCCAAAAACATCAAAAGAATTGATACCTATTTTAAATAAATTCGACATAAGTTTATGCTCAGGATGGTATGGAGCTAATTTATTAAAACGATCAGTAAAGGAAGAAATGGAAAACATAAGAAGTCAGTTGAACTTATTTAAAGATTGCAAAGCGCCTTGTATAGTTTTTGCTGAAGTAACTGATTCTATACAAGGTGATGAAAAAAAATCTTTGTCAAAAAGGCCACAACTGGGAAAAGATGACTGGATATCATATTGTAATAAAATTAATGAGGTAGGTAAAAGACTTGAAGATGAAGAAATGCCATTAGCATACCACCATCACATGGGAACAGTTATACAATCCTATGAAGACACAACTAGATTAATGCAAGAAACAAATGAATCGGTTAAATTAGTTATAGATACAGGTCATATGTTATTTGCAGGCGGTGATTCATTAAAAATAATAAAAAATTTTAAAGAAAAGATAGCTCATGTTCACTGTAAAGATATGAGAGAAAAGGTTTTAAAAAAATCTTTATCAGAGGATTTGAGTTTTAGACATGCTTTTCTTGAAGGAGCATTTACTGTTCCTGGTGATGGATGCATAGACTACAAGCCTATTTTGGATCAACTTAAAAAAAATAATTATAATGGTTGGTTAGTTGTTGAAGCAGAACAAGATCCAAAAAAAGCTAATCCATTTGAATATGCTAAAAAGGGTTATGCTTACTTAAGCAAAAAAGTGAAAGATTCTGGATTTCTTATTGAATAAAACTATCTGTAAACGGAGGTTAGTTCATTATTTCCAGCAGCTACACATGGAGATTTAATACAAGTTCCTATAACCCACTCGGAACCAGATTCAGAACTAAAATTTTTAGAACTTAAAAAGATTGTGCCCATTTCTGTAGATTGGCCTGCTTTTCCTTCAGCTTGAAGTCTTGGATCTTGGGCCTCTTTAACAATTTCTATGCTTGAAGAATATGGATTTGTGATCTTCATATTGTTATTAATATACTTAATAACTTTTTTAGAAAACCATTCTCCATTGCAAGGATCCCCCCATTTTGTTTTTGAGCTTTCGTCTCCTTGATCACATTGATTTATTTCATTATTGATAAAATCTACAATTTGTTTGTGATTTGATTTAACTGTATTAGCTTTTTCTTCAACAGCAGATCTTGTAGAAGCTGTCCAAAGAAGCATTGTAAAAACATAAACGGCTGAAAAAACTACCAAAAACTCTAATAAACCAAAATTTTTAAATTTAAATAAAAAATTATTCATAATTTTACAATCATATTTGGTGAAATTTTTTTCTCAAAAAAATCTATTATATTTTTTATGGTTTCAATTCCCATTCTAGATGTGCACTCCTTAGTGAAGGTAGCAGAGTGTGGGCTCATTAAAACTTTTTTATTTTTGATTAAGGGATTGCTCATTAATATCGGTTCATTTTCAAAGACATCTAACCCTGCGCCGCATATAATATTGTTATTCAATGCATTATCAAGATCTATCTCATTTATAATGCCGCCTCGAGCAGTATTAACTATTATGGCTGTATTTTTCATTTGTTTTAATGTTTTTAAATTAATTAAATTTTTAGTTTTCTCATTAAGAGGCATATGTATTGATAAATAATCCAGAGTTTTGAAAGCCTCATCTAAATTTTCAATTTTTTTACCTCCATATGAATTTATAGTTTTAGAGTCTACATAAGGATCGTAGACATTTACCCTCATATCAAAACCTAAGCATCTTTTTATAAGACTTTTTCCTATACGCCCAAAACCTGCAATTAAAATTTCTTTATTATACAATTCGTAAGTATATATATTAGATATATTTTTTTTAAATGTACCAGACCTAACTGCGTCGTCATAAGATGTTATTCCTTTTGACAAACTTAAAATCATATACATAACATGTTCTGCAACAGCTACAGCGTTTGCTGTGGCTGTTATTAATAAAGAAATATTATTTTTTTTTATAAAATTTAAATCCACATTGTCATATCCAACACCATGTCTTGATATTACTTTAAGCTTTTTACAATGCTTTAAAACTTCAGATCCTAATTTGGTAACTCTAAGAGTAACAGCATCAAATTTTGGTAATTCTTTAATAAGATTTTCATTTGATGGGTCTTCGATAATTTTATAGTTATAATTTGGATTTTTCTCTATAAGGTTAATTCCGTCTTTATGAATTTTTTCTATTATTCCAATATTAAACATTTATTTATAAGACTTAACTTTGTGATTTTGTACACCAAGTTTGTCTATACCAAGTTTTATTTCATCTCCGTTCTTTAAAAAACGTTGAGGATTCATGTTTTCCCCTACACCAGGAGGCGTGCCTGTGCAGCAAATATCGCCTGGATATAAAGTCATACAGTGACTCATGTAAGAAACTAATTTTTTTATATTAAAAATCATTTGTTCTGTATTTCCTTTTTGCATTCTTTTTCCATTAACATCAAGATACATGTTTAATTTTTGATAGTTTGTAAGTTCATCTTTAGTTAAAATATAAGGCCCGATGGGTCCAAATGTATCAAAACCTTTACCTTTGTCCCATGTTAAGCCTTTGTTTTTCTGAAAATCTCTTTCACTTACATCGTTAACTAGAAAAAAACCCAAAACATGATCAATTGCATTATTTTCATCTACATATGAAGCTTTCTTACCAATAACAAATCCTAGTTCGACTTCCCAGTCAGTTTTTTTTGAGTGTTTCGGAATAATTATGTCATCATTAGGCCCAGATAAACAATTAACAAATTTTGAAAATATTATTGGTTCCTTAGGTATAGGTAAATTTTGTTCTTTGGCATGATCTATAAAATTAAGTCCAATGCCAATAAATTTCGAAGGCCTGGATACACATGGACCAATTCTATTTTTAGAGTCAATTATAGGTAATTTAGAAAGTTGAATTTTCTTAATTGCTTCTATTGTTTCAAAATTTAAAGTTTCTGGGTTGAGATCTTTTATAATTGACGTCAAGTCTCTGTAAACATTGTTGCTGTCAATTATTGCCGGTTTCTCTTCATTTGGCTTTCCTATTCTACAAAGTCTCATTAGTTCCTTTTGAAATAATGGCGGTCCCACGGGGAATCGAACCCCGATTAGATGATTGAAAACCATCTGTCCTAACCGTTAGACGATGGGACCGAATTATTGATTGTCTTATTAAC
>MDTB01196232.1_pt1 | contig 20278 bp, 16 predicted proteins | sample 811161 | NCBI WGS metagenome assembly MDTB01 (sample SAMN05326650, study PRJNA326480) | marine metagenome | isolation source: seawater | place: Mediterranean Sea | collected 2009 | reverse complement strand
CCTAAAGTGACACCGATGCTCGAAACCGTAAGATCGGTTTTGGAAAATATTATTGGTGCTCTTACTTGGTTAAATGAGGTATCCAATGGAACATTTCCATACATCCTTTTTGCGGTCAGCAGCATGGTAACGATCTTTAAGGTATATTCTTCTGTTCAAGCTGTTGCTACTGCGCGTACTCTGAAGAACTCAGTAGCTACTATTGCGGATGCTCTTGCATCTGACAAAAATACTGTATCAAAGAAGGTAGAATCGGTGGTCACCGACAAGTTGACCAAATCAAAAGTAGCTAACACTAGTGCTACCAAAAGTGGCGCAAAAGCAATGCTCGCATTTGGCTTTGCTGCCTTAATGGTTGGTACAGGTATATACTTGGCAGCAACTGGACTCGCAACTTTTGTCGAAGCCTTCAGTACGCTGAGTCCTGATCAATTAAATGCTGTATTGATCGCTCTTGGTGGAATGGCAGTGTTCTTTATTGTACTTGCCGCTGCGTTGTTCATAGTTGGTACAGCATCTACATTTGCAGCAGGGCCTGTTATGGCCGTTGGCTTTGCTATTCTAATGATGGGTGCAGGAATAGGTCTCGCTGCTGCTGGTATGGCCTTGTTGGTTTCATCGATTGGTGGTTTGGGTGAGAACGGAGCGGCTGCTGCGGCGGCATTTATGGTGATTGCGCAAGGGATGGCTTTGATAGTACTCTCTGCGGCTGCGCTAGCTATTGCTCTATACTTCGCTGTCCCTGCTATCGCTGGTGTATCGATCAGCGCAGGGGCCGCTGGTCTTATGATTGGAATAATGGCACTGGCATTAGGAATCGCTGCTGTTTCAGCTTCGTTCCTTGGTCCGGCTCTTACGGTAATCGCTGAGGGCTTGGTTGCTATTGTAGAGAATGGTGGCTCTGGTATGGCTGCACTCGCTGGTATTGGGGCTGGACTTGCAGCAATGGCTATCGGAATTGCGGCCATGTTTGTATTTATCTCTAATCCACTTGGGTGGTTGGCTATTGCAGCAGCGATGGGTGTCATGGCAGGGGCTATTGGAGTCTTTGTGTACGGCATAAATCAAATTGATGCAGATAAGATTAAGGCCATATCTTCTCTTGCGGAATCGTTTGCCTCATTGACAGGCGACATGGAAGGTACAATCGTTGCACAGGTAACCAGTGATCTTGAAAGTTTCAAAGAAACAATGGATGCTAGTTTGACAGCCCAAGTTGCTTCATTATCAACCTTCCAAGATGTAAAATCAATGACTGCTACAAGGGCAGAGACAAGGGTTCAGAATCAAGTTCAGATGCCTGATAACTTGGTTGTCAATGCAACTCACACTATACACACACAGATCGGTGACAAGCCGTTTGACACTGCTGTCAAGAATTCAGTTAACAATGCAAAGTGGGGCAAGTTTGACAGCGCTCCACAAAACATAGTAGCTGCGGGACACTCGTAGAGCTAATAGGAGGATAATGATATGAGCACAAGTATGTACTATAATTACTCAGGTAAAATGATTGGCGACGTTGGTGACAACTTTGTTGGTAAAAAAGCTGAGCAAATGGGTGAGATACTAACTTTTGAAAATGCAAGGAATACTGCTGGTCATAGCGTAAGTTTTATAGCATTTGTTAACACATTTTCTCAAAACTTTACTTCAAATTGGAATACGCAAGAAGCTTTAGGAAGAATGGATGATATTGCTACTTTCAAAAATACCACCAGAGCAATCTCAGTTGCTTGGGAGATACCATCCGAAGATAGCCAAACTGCTTTAGAAAATTTAAATAGATGCAACGCATTAATTGCTATGCTGTATCCTGAATATACTGACAAGGGAACCAATGACAGGGGTTCTTATATTATGTCTAAGCCTCCGCTCGTCAGATTGCAATATTCTAACTTAATCCAAACCCCAAAAGGGGGCGGGCTTCTAGGTTACATAACAAGTTTGAATTGGACACCAGTTTTGGAAATGGGTAGCTTTCATCATGGCGGTGATATATATCCAAAAGTTATTTCTATATCTGTTGAGTTCACTGTGCTGCACGAGGCTACAGACACCAAGAAAAGCGCTGGGCCTACTGGGTTCTTTGGTTCGGACACAAACAACGGACTTAGACACACCAATCGGTACAAAGACGGAAGCGCTGGTAGACAAGGCGGCGGCTGGCCATTTGGTGGCATTTCTAGTCCCAATGGAAGACAGCCATATGTTTCACCCGCTGAAAAACGTGCACAAGAAGCGGCTGATAGAACAGCCTCTGAAAATAATGGTTCTGGGGATGAAAACGACGATCCAATTGATGGCGATTTCGACATGGAGGGGCTTGATTAAAAATGTCTAAAAGAAATAAAAGAAGAAGCCTTGCTACAAATGCTGAGAGAATGTACGAAAGGGTGTTTAAAAAGAAAGGCGTTAGGTCTATTGTTCAATATACTACTCCTACATTTAAAAACCCAACAGATGACCTGTTGGATACTATAAAATATGAAACATACGTTTGGTCTGTAGGGGATCGTTTTTGGCGTTTAGCTGATAAATTCTATGGAGATAAAAATTATTGGTATATTATAGCAAGGTTTAATAGAAAACCAACGGAGGCTCACGTCAAAGTCGGTGATGAGATTAGGATTCCAATAAACCTAGGCCAAGCAATTGAGGTATTAGGATAAAAGATGGGCTGGAGAGAAGATTTAAATAGTTATATAGAATCCAACGGACCATTTGAATTTGGCACCGGTGAAACTATAGTCACATCCGGGAACAGTTCGAGTCACTATGTCAAGGAGGCCTATGAGAACAAAACGTCACCGACTCATTCAGTTGGTGGTGGTTATGATGTAACAGATATATTGTGTGACGCGCAGACTTTTTGGGCAGCAATGGTTGATTGGAAAAATACTGAGTTTACATCGTCTATGCTGGAGTGGTTGATGGAGCCATTGGATTGGGATCACCCATGGTTCGATAACCTGCGCCCAGCGCAAAAGCAGTCTGGGATCGGTAAGGGATGGACTTATAACCGAAGAAAAGCATTTGGATATAAGATTACAAGGCTAGAATATTGGTCTGTGATATGGTGTAAAAAATCGCATGACGCAACCGCTCCATCGGACTCCATTAACATCAGGTATTGGGATGATGCTGATCAAGAAAAAGCAAGAGAATATAATAAAGGCGAATGGACCGCCGCAAGGAAAATTATATACAAAACTTGGGGTATTTATTATGACCAAGAGGGAAATACGACAAAGTACGGTGGGAGCAATACGCTAAACTTGTACAAGAAAACTGAAGAATTCACAGATGCAGAGATTAGATTTATTGAAATGATTTCAATTAACCAAGGAAAGGGTCCCGGATTTGTTGAAAACTTTTTTGGTTACAATATGGTCGGAGCAGACTTAGGCGATTACCCATGGGCTATTATCGATAACGGAACGCCTGAATGGCCTTGGATCTTTCAAGGTACGGATGGCTCGTTAGCCAATGATCCAACGACTTATGGTATTTTGTATCGACTCTTGTATACTGATGGCGGGTATCATAAACCTTTTGATGTTGATCAAATGGGTTGGCGTGAGCTACAAGCTTTCTCTGACAGAATTAGACAGGGAGGTGAAACAACCGGTCGGGTGTCTAGAGCTACAGTCCGAGGGTGGATGTCATCATTTACGGCTGAGACATTTTTAGAACAAGTAATAAATAACCTCAAAGTGGATGACGCCGCGAATGTGGCTATCTGGGATGGTGGTCTAAAAAGTGATGCTCTTGCGGTTGTAAAGAACGATGTCAACTTAAGAGATGGTGATTTGTTCATGGATGAAAAGGTAGGGCCTTCTAGAAAAACAGATAGTCCGTGGCCATGGACTGGACGGGATGAAAGCCTCCCCGACAGCAGTGACTTCAACGAAGACTGGGCAACGGGTATGTGCTACTTTGCTGATTCGTCCGAGGACCAGCTAGAGTATGAGGTTGAGGAAAGTAGTTTTCCGGCAGGAATGGGAATGAGTAGGATTATGGCTTGGTTGCGTCCCCAGTGGGCATATACTGAGCATTGGCTAGGCACTGGGACAATCGTAGATACTGAAGGAAATGCTAGCAGTCCAGCCTATGGAAGCGAATATGATACGAATTTAAATTATGACTCAAATCGGCAACTGTTCAAAGAGTATGATAAGTTTTTGACTTCTCTCGTTACTCAAGGAGATATGGGTTATATTCAAGATTATGGAACCAATATTAAGTTTAATTCTGGCGGGAGTAGTAAATATAGAGTTCGATTATATCACTTAAAGGACTCCGGCTTTACTGATTGGGAATCAATATTAAAAAATCCCGTCCCAGATAACAGTACCGGTGGTACCGGGTGGCAGAACTCAACTCTTAGCTCCAAAGGAAATGGTGAAAAACCCAAGGGCTGGATGCATCAAAATGGATCGGAACGAGCGCTTATTAACGAAGCGCTGGCGTTCGTGCCTTCTACAATGTACTTTGGAAATGACTCAGTCGATTGTTCAGGGTTTGAAATGAACCTAGCTCGCGATATTAACAAGATATCGCCCGGTAAAGTCAAGGGTGAAGGATGGAATATTGAACCAGTTGTCGAATCTGAGGCGGCTACTGCAACCATTGATGCTTTTAAAGAAGCATTTTTAGAATATGCAGGTTCTAAAGAGCACGGTTATGGGCCAAAAATAAAACAAGCAACATCAAAATGGTTCAACGATAACTTTACCACCAACAGCTTAACACCAAGTGAGGCAGAAGGCTTGGTGACGAATTTTCCGTTTGACTCCATATCAGACCCAGAAGCTGCTACTGCTCTTAAAACAGTCCTTGGGGCTGGTTATCAAGTATCATCAGTGCGGATGGATAAAGACTACGCCCCTTGGAGTGTGTTGTATTATCGAACAGTCGGTGAAATACCTTTTGACCAAATAATCAGAGTATACCAAGCCGCAGCATATATATCCGCTCTATTTTATCGAGATGCTAGAAAAAATGTTGACGATGTAAAGCTATTGATAGATGATATCTGGGACCATTATGCTCACAAGTGTGCATATCATATTTACAGAATTTGGGAAAGACTACTTCACGATCATCAGGTAGGTAACTTTTATGCAATAATGGTTACGGTTCTTGCTCGTTCTGACTGGCAGGATGAAAACATTGCAAAAGCTCTGGAGGCATTAGTTGAGGGTCTAAGAGCAGCCGACGACAATATGATGGAAGACATCGGTACGGAAGATCCGCCGCCGAATGTTGAAGACCCAGTTACCGAAGCAGATAAAAAACAAAGAGAAAGGTTTTACAAGCAATGTGCCCTGTTGCTTAACATGGATAGAATAGAAGCAAAATACTCCATGAACGGGGTAATACACGAAGAGTCGAAGAAATCCGGCTTTGGACAATACAATGGCAGAATCCACTGTGTTACCAATAATGGTAAAAATGTCGGACAGAAAAACATAATTTTAAACAAACTTGTCACTCCTACGCCAGAGACAATGAGATCTTTTATGAATATAGAGCCAGCCAAGGCAGCAACTCTCTTGCCGTATGTTAGATTCTTTCGGGTTTGGAGCGAGGGCCTGCCGCCCAAGGTAAAAGAAATAGAGTTCGATTTTCCACAATTCTCTAAGAGAGATATAGCATCAGATAAGCCCTTCGATAGGGGTGACGGTGTTGGATTGACGGAGTTTACTATTGAGTGCGATGGAGAAACCCCAGCAACAGCATCGAAATATATAACTGCTAACTTAACGCTTCATTTCCAAACCTTTAATGACTTTATTATTGAAAGAAAAAACAAAGGTGGTCTGCCCTATCGATGGGTAGACATGTTTGTTAGTCCAACATCTATGGTTGCTAAAGGTCATCCCGGGGTAGATACACCTCATGTGTTGAGGTATGACTCAGAGTACTATAGAATACGAGTAGATATAGGCTATCATACGCACCATCCCGACCCATTGGGCAATGCCATATCGACGCAAAATAGATCTTTTTTTCTAGTTCTAAAAGACAATGAGATTACCATAAACGACGACATGAGTGTTACTATTCAAGCAAATTATGGAGCTTACATCGAAGAAGCAATGGACTCTAATAAATTTAATGCCTTATCTACACCAGATTTGAGGAGAGACCAAGAAGCAGAAAAGTTGCGATGGAACGCCGCAGTGGAGGCGTATAAGAAAAACAAGTGTAACCCCGGAGAACTTCGGAGAATAAGAAATAACATAGAGGCAAAATTAGAAGAGTTGATTAAACAGCAACATAAAGCTATTATGACAAATTTGCTCACAAATGAAAGAATTTTTTATGTTGATTTTGATCCTTCGCATATTGATAATTTTAGACAGACAGGGGTCTTCACAGCTATTCCAAACTATAGAAACTCTCGGAGTGTGAAACCTGAGGAGGCCGCTGGGAAACGCTTAAAACAACTAATCAATGCAGAGGATGATCCCAAGAGAGCCCCTTGGATGGAGCACCAAGAGCCCCATAAAGATGAACGAGTTTACTACTTTTATTTTGGAGACTTGATTTACTTTTTAAATTCAATGATGTACATGGGGGACACACCTTGGAAATCGAAGGGGGTATTCGCCAAAGAACAATATGCATCCGGTGCGGAAAATCACAAGATCCTGTTAATGGATTTCGACTATCACAATCCACTAGCAGAAACAATACACACTAGAAGAACTATTAACATTTCGAGGATCCCAATTAGTGTAGATTTCTTTTTTCAATGGTATGTTAACAACATCATTAAATCAGAAGTTTACCACATCGGGGTTGGTAATTTTATCAAGATGCTATTAACAGAACTAATCACAGAAGCTATGTCTGAAATTTGTATGGCAAGTGAAGAAGGGCATTATGTTTCATTTCAACATGGCTCTATTTCTGTTGCTGGTGTTTCGCACTCAATACCCGGCAGAGAAAAGCCAATCTTCACAGATCCAATCAACAGCATGCTGATGACCGCTAAAGTTACAGAGTCAGGGGATGACTTTGTATATTTTGATGTTGCGGAACACTGGGGCAAGGAACCGGAGCGTGGCAAAGCACTGTCTTTACCTCTAAGATTTATTCCAGATGAACAAGTGCTCCAGCAGCACGATCTAAACGGAGTCCAAGGACAGTTTCAGTATATGTATATATATGGAGACTTTAAAGATCCATATCATCCCGGGACTGGAGATCCTACTCGCGATGCAGAAAGGGGATGCTACCACCTTGGACTAGCGCAGAACAATGGGCTGGTTAAAAATATATCTTTTTCCAAGAATAACATTCCTCATCTTCGTGAGTCCAGAATGTTTAATCAAGGTCAAGCAGGACTACTTCAGCTTTCAGCAGTTTATGACTGCGAAATTGAAATGATCGGTAACACCTTGTTTCTTCCCGGTCAAGAGATATGGGTCAACCCTTATGGCTTTGGTGGGCCGGATTTTGGAAAACCGCAAGACCCACCATTAAACTGGTCACCGTCAGTTCAAGAGATAAATACTGTTAATGACGAATTAGCCAAACAATCGGCGCTCGGCTTTGGAGAGCCGGATGGCGGAGGAAGCCCGCAAATGGAAGCTGCGGATGCAGCCCTTGACAAGGTCGATGCATCGGTGGCGGAGAAGAAAAAAGAAAATTTAATGATTACCTCGTATGCAAACGTGATGGGAATTGGTGGATATCAATTAATCCTTAGAACGAAAACCTCTATAAAACCCGGCGAGTTTACCACAACTATAAATGCCAAGCATACTTATACTGGGTATCCAAGAATTAAAGAGTCACTTATTCTTGCTGAATTTAGGGGAGGTAAGCCCAAGGCAATTTCTACGGCTGATGAAGCAGAGAAGGGAGCATGCAGGGCTATTCTTGCAGACATGATACCAGATGAAATATAAGAGGGGGACTACTAAACTATGGCAAACTATAAAGGCAAAAACGATAATAAGTATTTGATAGCAAAGACGATTCATAGGGCTAAGTATCACTCTCAGGCCTTTAAGGACTCCAATATACAGGGAGATGCAGAGCATGAGTCGATTGTTAATTTTAATTTCTCAGAAATGCGCTATTATGGAAAGATTGATGATGAGGCAGACCCTGTTGTTGTTCAATCCTCCCTGATGAGACCTCTTTCTAGTGGGGGTGGCCTTGGTGGTGGTGCCCAACAAGGTACCGTAAAGCTTTTGGTGCCTCCTTTGCGAGATATGTTTGAATATTTTCAAAGAAAATTCTCACAAGCAGTGAGGCAAGGAAAAATAAGTGATGAAGATCCTTATCTTGCTAGCCCAAGCATTGTCAATGACTTTATTGACCCAATTAGAGAATACAAAGTATATCTTAGTGAAATCATGGATGCCTTTAACCAAGAGTACTTAAAAGTTCCTTCAAAACAAAATGACATAACTAAATTTCCTGATTATGTCAGGCATTTAATGGACTACCTGAACAAAATGGGCTCTGATTATCCTATAACACTTACAGGGTGGAGGAAGTCAAGAAAATCTAGCATAATGAGCACAGGGTTAGCTATTTCCATATCAGATTTAGACTGTTCTGTGGATTCTGACAAGGAAGAGTTTATATTGAACAAGAATTGTACCCAGTTTTATTATCAAGCTTGCAAACAGTATGGGTTCTCAGTTTCGAAACAATGTCCATGGGTTATTGTAGCTGATTTGGTTTCGCCGGGGTCAGCTTTTGCTATGAGAAACCATAGTATATTCGGCCCTAGGTTATTTTTTCAAACTTATTACAAAAAAACTTATACTCTTGATCTTGAGCTTTTAATGCCATTTATTAGGAAGTCATATCTTGATTTTATCAATGTATATAGGTTTCACAAGCAAGTTGACATTTGCAGTAAAGATGTTAATAAGTTAATATATAAGAATATATATAAAGAGAATATAAGTAAAAAAGAATATAATGAACAATATGGAATATACTATTGGATTCCTTATTATATAAAGATTAGAAATATAGAAGATCAACACCCATATGACCAGCCCTCAATAACCCGAATCACACAAAAAGCATCAGAGTTTGAAAAATTACTTGACAAAGAGAAAGCAATGGGTTATATTAATGAACAGTTCCGAAAGAAATACCGATATGCCGATGGCAATTATCTGTACTACAAGAAGAGAATGGAGGAACGACAACGTCAGTCAAATCAGGAGGGATAATGACTACATTTCAAATCATTGATGACAAGAAGGAATGCTCAGGGCTTTTTATTGAGAATAAAATTGAACACCGCAACATCGCATCAGACCTTACGGGGACATGGACCTACCATCCTTTAATCGGTGACGCTCAGGTTGATCTTGCAACACTATATTGCCAAGGGCAGTCTCTTGAGGATATCTGTCCTGATCATCTCAAAGACCGATGGGATATAAGAAAGAGAAAAATCCACTCTTTTATCAAATCGTTTCTTATTGCAGGTGTCCATTTGGATGATATCTGCTTTTATGATTTGGTGCCTGACGTTCATCTTGTTCACTACTATAGCTTAAAAAACCAGATTACTGAACACGTCTTAAACGAATACCCAAGACCAAGAAACTATAGCTTTCTAAGAAACACAGCCCAAACTATTTATGACATTTCCCAACAGGATGTCAAGATTGATTGGAACTATTTAAAGCGCAAGTACCAGACTGATTTGAAGGCGAAGGCATTCTGGGACCGTTTCTACGGTACAACACCTAAAGTCTCTTACGATCTATTTGGAACAGTAACTGGTCGCTTGTCCACTAAGTCAGGTTCCTTTCCAATTCTAAATTATAAAAAAGAATTGCGCGGAGCGATCTTGCCCAAGTGGGATTGCTTTGTAGAGATTGATTATAACGCAGCAGAAGTAAGAACTTTACTTTCGCTTTCCGGCCAAGAACAGCCAACAGGAGATATTCATGAGTTTAACGCCACTAACATATTTGATGAAACAACAACAAGAGAAGATGCAAAAAAACAATTCCTTGCATGGTTATACAACCCCGCCTCTGAAAGAGTACGATCAGACTACTATGATCGAAATGAAGTACTCAAACAATCCTTTGATGGAAGTAGGGTCAAAACTCCTTTTAATAGGGAAATTGACGCTGACAGCTATCACGCTCTCAATTATCTATTGCAGTCTTCTTCCAGTGACAATTTTCTCACGCAAGCGAACAAAATCCATCGCTTCCTCGGAAACCAAAAAACTAACGTAGCATTTCTTATTCATGATAGCATCATTCTGGACATGCCATTTGAAGAAAGACACTTGCTCCCACAGATTCTGGAGATCTTTCAAGACACAACACTTGGTAACTTCCCTGCCGGTGTCAGTATTGGTAGGAACCTTGGTAACATGGAGAGTTTATAATGTTTGTATTAGGTATAGGTGAAGCCGGTAAGAATATAGCGTCTTGTGTGGCCCAAATTTCCAATCTGAAGGCTGTTTGTGTTGACACTGATGGTATGGTACCAAAAAAGAAAACGGCGGAGGAATACGAGCTTTGTGGCCCCTCTGTGGCTAAAAAACTAAAGCTTCCGAAAGACAAAGATGTAGCTGTTATTCTATGTGGAGCAGGAAAGGTTGCCTCCATCACTTTATCTTTATTGGAAAAGATCAAGGACAGGAACATCACAATCTTTTATGTTGAGCCTGACAGTTTTGTTTTATCTAAAACACAATCTATGCAAAACAAGGTAGTGTTCAATGTCTTACAGGAATATGCAAGATCAGGCTTGTTTGAGTCGATGTACATACTTTCCAACAAGAATATAGAGAGTGTCGTAGGCTCTTCCTCTATCTCATCTATGTACGAAAAAATCAATATGGCTATTGCTAACTATATTACAACTCTTTATTGGTTTGAGAATACTGAACCAATCATAGGCTCAGTGCACGAACCAAACAATATCTCTAGAATCAGAACTGTGTCTGTATGTCAGGTGTACGATGATAAAGAGCAGTTGTACTATGACCTTGGCAACATCACGGAGAGTAGCTTTTACTATTCAGTGTCAAAAGATTTTATAGAAAATGAAGAAAACTTCTTGACAAAGATAAAGGAACGTGTTATATTATATAAAGAAAGAAACATTGAGTGTTCTTTTGGAGTGTGGCAGAATGAATCAGACGCTTCTTATGTCTATTCAACAAAGTACACACACTTTATTCAATCGGAGGTGAACCAATAGAAATGATAACAGTTGTTCTTGAAGATAACCAACGAAAAAAAACTTCAACTTTTTTCTTGACAAATATAACCCAACATGTTATATTGTAAATGTTGCCGAGATTACAACAAAAAAATAATTTCAACTTTTTTAACAAAAAGACTTGACAAAAGGATCTAAACATGTTAAATTATAAGAGTCTAACGACAAAATTAAAAAATTTCATAATCAATAAAAACAAGGAGGATATTATGAATAACAACACAATCAACACAACTGTACACACTGGTACTTTCACCAAGGCTGATGGAAGCCAACGCACTATGCGATTCGTTCGCTTTGGCGATATTCCCTCAAGCTATCGTGGTGACAAGTCTCCACGTATCACTGAGCACGTAGAGACCGTTTACGATGTAGACGCTAAGGGCTATCGCACCTTCAACAACTCCACTGTTGTTGGTAGCATTTCCTCTTCCAAGGAACCTGTTACTTTCGGGTAGACCCTTCTAAAGAGTTTGGTGGCTCTCTGAAAAAGCCACCGCTTTTTTATTTTAACAAAACTAATGTAAGGAAGGTTGTCCTGTTGAGAGACAAGCAAGCGAATTAAAAACCTCAACAAAATACTTGACAAAGTATTCAAACTATGTTATATTATAAATCGGCGGTGAGATAAAATTTCATCGACCTTAGCTATCTAAAGGAGAAAACATCATGGCTATTGATATCGCAAAAATGAGAGCTAAGCTTGAAGCCTCTAAAAACCCTCAAGCACGTAAAGAGGATTCCAACAAATGGAAACCCTCAGAAGGAGATCAAACTCTCCGAATTCTTCCCACACAAGATGGTGACCCCTTCAAGGAGTATCACTTTCACTACAATGTTGGAAAGAACCCCGGCATTCTCTGTCCAAAAAAGAACTTTGGAGAGCATTGCCCAGTATGTGAATTCGCTTCGGCACTTTGGAAGGAAGGTGTTGAAAAGAATGATGATAATGCAAAGCGTGAAGCAAAGAAACTTTTTGTTCGTAAGCGTTATTTTTCCCCAATCCTTGTAAGAGGTGAAGAACAGAAAGGTGTCCGCATCTGGTCTTATGGAAAGATGGCATACGAATCCCTCTTGGGTCTTGTGCTTGATCCTGATTATGGAGACATCTCAGACCCTGAAACAGGTACCGATATTGTATTGACGTACACTGTTCCCGGCACACCCGGCTCATTCCCTAAGTCGCAGATTAAACCTCGCCGCCGTCCCTCCGTTTTATGCGATGAATCTGTGGCTGACTGTCAAGAACTGATTGATTCGGTTCCTGATATCTCAAGCATCTTTACCAGACTTACCTCTGATGAAGTGCAGGCTAAACTTGACGATAGTTTTTCTACAGAAGGTTCAGCCGAGAAACATTCAACTGAATCCCAGCGATATAATACAAATGATTCAGTGCAGTCAGCATTTGAAAAACTTATGGCAGAGTAATCGTTTATACGATTGTGTGTCGGTCGCTGAGCCCCGGCGAGTAACAAATAGGGGCCTTTTTTTTCATAACAACAGGAGAACATATGAAATATTTGTTACTACCACTAATGCTTTTGGCATGTGGCGACAAGGAAGAAGAAGATACCTCTGCTGAAGAGGTAGAAGCAGTTGAAGAAGAGCAAGATTCCGGCGATACTTCTTCAGAACAAGCCGAATAAACATATAAAGGAGTATAATTATGGGTGAGGTATTAAAAATGAAAGCAGGTAAAATCGATCTAGATGCTATGAGAAAAGGCATCAATAAAAGAACTGGGCTAAATGTGGCTCATGATCTTTCTCAAGGGAGCCCCACTATTGTAAAAGAATGGATCCCAACCGGTTCTCGGTGGCTAGATTCTATTACATGCCGTGGAAAAAAAGCAGGCATCCCTGTTGGTAAAATTACTGAGATCGCTGGTTTATCAGCATCAGGTAAATCTTTTATGGCAGCTTTGATTGCCGCAAATGCTCAGAAGATGGGTCACACTGTTGTGTACTTTGATGCTGAGTCAGCCCTAGATGATACTTTTTTATCTAAAGCAGGTTGTGATGTTAGTGGCATGATCTATGTCCAAGCCATCAGTGTGGAAAAGGTCCTTGGAGAAATCGAGAACCTTATGGATGAATATCCAAACACACAGTTCCTGTTTATTTGGGATAGCATTGCTGCGACTGCTAGTGAAAAGGATATTGAAGGTGACTTCAATCCCCAATCTAGCATGGCAGTGAAACCTAGGATCTTCTCAAAGGCTTTTCCTAAGTTGACTATCCCTCTTGCGAATAACCAATGCACTCTTGTGCTTATCAATCAGTTGAAGACTAATATTACATCAAATGTTGCCGAGGCGATGACCACACCTTGGATTGCACCCGGTGGCAAGGCGATTGAATATTTTTCTTCACAGCGTATCTGGCTCACGAAGCGCAAAGCTAAGGCTGGGTATGTAAATAACGATAAGGGCCTCCGCATTGGTTCAGAAGTCAAAGTTAAAATAGAGAAATCTCGCTTTGGCACCGAAGGTAGAACGTGTGCCTTCAAGATCATTTGGGGCTCTGACGTTGGGATTCAGGATGAGGAAAGTTGGTTTGAAGCCATTAGGCTTTCCGGTACTGATAAGATGTTGAGATCTGGAGCGTGGTATACTATTGTCGATCGACAAGGTAAAGCCCATAAGTTCCAGTCAGCCAAATGGTTAGAAAAACTTCAAGATGGCGATTTTAGAGAAGCCGTATTTGATATTATGGATGAGGAAATCATTCAAAAGTTTGATACGACACAAGAGGAAATCGATCTTCAAGAAGAATAAATAAAAATATAGACACTAATTTATTTTTTCCCCCTAAGCGAATAAAAACTTAGGGGGTTTTTTATTTGACAAAGCAACTAAAACATGTTATATTATATAGAACGGAGGTATTATGTACAGAGACACATCAAATCAATCAGGAGATCGTAGTGAAATCACGGTTTACCTTGACTTAATCAAGAAGGGGTGGATTGTTAACACTCCATCCTCAAGGGATGCAGTTTATGACCTTGTGGTCGATAGGGGCAGTCACTTTGAAACAGTGCAGGTTAAAACAATGTCCGGCAATTCAATTGCCAAAGTCGTGGATCGTTCAGGAGAGCGTGTAAGTCGTAATGGAAAGACGCGAAACTCTTTAGACTATGCTGAGCATGGCATACACTGGCTAGCAGGCGTTTCTAAGACAGGGCAGGTCTTCTACTACAGGTTGGATACCTATAAGGACATTCCATCCAAGTCATTCAGTGTCAATAAGTGGCACGAAGACGGCTTCCCAACCAACTCAGTTGCTAAAAGGCACACTCGGGAGACCAAATGAAAGACAAAAGATTATTAGTTATTGACGGATTGAACATGTTTCTCAGATCTTACATTATCAATCCCACCATGGACCCAAAAGGTATAGCCATAGGCGGCTGTATTGGCTTTCTGAAGAGCTTACAGAAGTGCGTAAGGGGTTACCGCCCTGACGAGATTATAATAGCTTGGGACGGCCATGGAGGCTCGGAAAAGAAACGTTCTATGAACAAGAACTATAAGGAAGGTAGAAAACCCTTAAGGTTTAACCGGAGAATGATCCAACTTGATGAACAAGAACAGTTAAAAAACAAAGCATACCAGCAAGTACGCACTATGCAGTATATAAATGAACTTCCCGTTGCTCAAATAATCATTGATTATGTTGAGGCTGATGATGTTATATCTTATGTCGTTCAGCACGAAAAATACAAAGACTATGATAAACTTATTGTATCAAGCGATAAAGACTTTTATCAACTTGTCGATGAAAAAACTTCAATTTTTCGACCCATCCAGAAAAAAGTAATCACATTGCCAGTGATCATGGAAGAGTTTAAAATTCATCCAAAAAACTTTGCTCTCGCTAGAGCCATCACTGGAGACCCATCTGATAACTTGAAGGGAGTACCAAGAGTTGGATTGATCACGATGGGCAAGAAGTTTCCAATTTTAGCGAGTGCTGAACCGAAGGAAGTCTTGGATGTGATGTACGAATGTGAGCAAGTTTCTAAACCACTACAAGTGCACAGGAATATCTTATCGCACAAGAGCCTTATTGAGAGTAATTACGAGATTATGCAATTATACAAGCCCAACATAGCAAGAACAAACAAGAACGTAATTGATTACTCAATTGAAAACTTTGAGTTTGATTATAACAGAATGAACTTTACTAAATTGCTCTTCACTGATGGACAAGGAGCAGTAAATTTTTCTGATCTATATAGGGTTTGTTCCGCTATTTCAAAGCAGCATCCCTAGTACACAAAATAATAAAATTACTAGAAAAAAACTTTTTTTTTAGCTTGACATTTCGATAAAACATGTTATATTTATCATTACAAAAACGGAGGAAAACATGGACAATAGGAAAGAGACATTTACACGATACGGAAAAGATTTCCAAGAGAAACTTTGCAGACTTATGATTGAAGACCGCCCATTCTGTGATCAGATGGAAGAGGTTCTTGACATAGAGTTTTTTGAGAAAGCATACTTGCAAAAGTTCTGCTCAATCATTATGGATTACAGACAAGAGTACGGAACACATCCGAGTTATGATCTTTTAGCAATGAAGATTAAAGGGGATCTATCAACAGTTGATCCTGCTCTGGCAAAGAACGTCAGAGAGTTTTACGGCAGAGTTCTTGCCAATAAGAGCGAAGTTCGAGAAGCAGAGTGGGTAAAAGACAAAGCACTCGACTTCTGCAAGAAGCAGGTATTAAAGAGAGCTATGCTTAAATCTGTTGGTCTACTGAAGTCCTCATCGTTCGACGAGATCCAAAAAGTAATTGAAGATGCCTTGAAATTAGGAACAGATAATAACTTTGGTCACGATTATTTGAAAGATTTCGAAACTAGGTTCCTAATTAAGACTAGAAACCCTATTTCTACTGGATGGTCTAGAGTAGACAAGATCTGTCAAGGCGGTCTTGGCGCATCTGAACTTGGAGTGGTTATCGCTCCAACTGGCGCTGGTAAATCTATGGTTTTAGTATCCTTGGGAGCGCAAGCAGTCGAGGCAGGGTTGACAGTCGTGCATTACACACTAGAACTTGCCGAGAGTGTTGTTGGATCAAGGTACGATTCAAAAATTACAGGAGTTGACTTGCAAGACCTTCATGCAAACAAGGAAAAGATTAGAGACAAGATTCAAGATATCGAGGGAAGGCTAATTATCAAGGAATATCCTACAAAATCAGCATCAACAAGAACAATCGCTTCTCACATTGAGAAACTAAAAAAGAGAGGAATCCATCCAGATATGATTCTAGTAGACTACGCGGATCTTCTACGACCAGTTAAAAGCTCCCGTGAAAAGCGTCATGACCTAGAGAATATCTACGAAGATCTCCGCGCCATTGCGCAAGTAAATGAGTGTCCAGTCTGGACTGCATCACAAACAAACCGATCCGGTTTGAATGCAGAGGTTATCACTATGGAAGCTATCTCTGAAGCGTTTAACAAGTGCTTTGTTGCTGACTTTATCTTTTCGTTGTCTAGAACAGCAGATGATAAGGTAGCCAACACAGGTCGAATCTTTATTGCAAAGAATAGAAACGGCCCTGATGGTATTGTTTTTCCTGTTATGGCAGATTGGTCTAATGTACAAATGAAAGTACTAGACAGAGCATCAGAAGAAGAATCGCAATCATCTTCTACAGAAAAGTTAAGTTTTATAAAGAAAAAGTACGCACAGTTAAGCAAATAAGGAGATAACAATGGACGCAACTAATAAAATATTATCGGACATAACTGTCCACATGAAGTACGCAAGGTTTCGAGAAGAGCTTGGACGCAGAGAGAACTGGAACGAACTGGTTACCAGAAATATGGAAATGCATATTAAAAAGTTTCCTGATATGGAGAGCGAGATCAAAGAGGCATACCAATATGTCTATGACAAGAAAGTCCTGCCTTCGATGAGGTCTATGCAGTTTGGTGGTAAGCCAATTGAGGTGTCTCCTAACAGAATATTTAATTGTGCGTATGACCCTGTTGATGATTACAGGGTTTTTGGTGAAGTTATGTTTCTCTTGCTTGGAGGAACTGGCGTTGGGTTCTCAGTGCAACACCACCACATCGAGAATTTGCCTGAGATAAACAAGCCCAATGCAAAAAGAACTCGTAGATTTTTAATCGGAGATTCTATTGAAGGATGGTCAGACGCGGTAACTGCACTTATTAAAAGTTACTTTACTGGCACGTCCAAGTTACGCTTTGACTTTTCTGACATTAGACCAAAGGGTGCAACCTTGGTTACAAGTGGTGGAAAAGCACCGGGCCCACAACCATTAAGAGAGTGCCTTGTCAAGATTGATGGATTACTATCACTAAAAGATGACGGCGATCAGCTTAGTTCTTTGGAGGTCCATGACATCGTCTGTCACATTGCCGATGCTGTATTAGCAGGTGGTATTCGTCGTGCCGCCCTTATCTCCCTCTTCTCCATGGAGGATGAGGAAATGCTGGCAGCAAAGACGGGCAAGTGGTGGGAGACCAATCCCCAAAGAGGAAGAGCCAACAATTCTGTTGCCATTATGCGTCATCGTATTGACGAAGAAATGTTCCTAGACCTGTGGGAGAGGATTAAGTCTTCTGGTAGTGGTGAACCCGGCATATATTTTACTAATGATAAGGACTACGGCTGCAACCCATGTTGCGAAATCTCACTGAGGCCGTATCAATTTTGCAATCTTACGGAGGTTAATGTAAGCAATGTACAAGATCAAAACGACTATGAAAACCGCTGCGGTGCTGCTGCATTTATCGGTACACTACAAGCTTCGTACACGGATTTCCATTATCTACGCCCAGTGTGGCAGCGCAATACTGAAAAAGATTATTTAATTGGAGTGTCAATGACTGGCATCGCCTCTGGTGCGGTTCTCAAGTTAGACATGAAAGCAGCCGCCCGTGTTGTAAAACAGATTAATGCGGAGACAGCAGAGTCTATAGGTATTAAGCCAGCAGCACGATGCACCACTGTAAAACCCGCCGGCACGACCTCTTTGACAGTTGGCACGTCAAGTGGTATTCACGCTTGGCACAACGAATATTACATTCGTCGCATTCGTGTTGGCAAGAATGAGCCTATCTATTCTTATCTTGTGGAGAACCATCCCAACTTGATTGAGGATGAGTTCTTTAGGCCGCACGATACCGCTGTTATCTCTGTACCACAGAAAGCACCCGAAGGTGCGATCACAAGAAAGGAAAGCGCACTGCAATTGCTCCGAAGAGTAAAGAAGGTGCACACAAACTGGGTCAAGTCAGGCCACAGGAAAGGCCAGAACACCAATAATGTATCTGCAACGATCACCATTAAACCTAATGAATGGGACGGTGTTGGTGATTGGATGTGGCAGAATAGAAACTATTACAATGGCCTCTCTGTCTTACCTTACTCAGACCACACCTATAAGCAGCCTCCTTTTGAGGACTGCAACGAGCAGACCTACTTGGAAATGCTACAGGATCTGGAACATATTGATCTTGATGATGTCAAAGAAACAGAAGACAACACAGATCTTAAAGGCGAACTCGCCTGTGCAGGTGGTTCCTGCGAAATTTTTTAATATCTTGGAGGATAAATGAAACCATTAAACAGACACCTTTTGATAAAGCCAATGGAAGAGCGATACGATGAGCCAGAATCAGTTGTGATTTTGCCTTCCGATTATGAGAAGCCTTTGGCTCCTTATGTCATTGCCGAACTATTGGACTGCGCCGATGATTGTCAAAAAGACCACTCAATCGGCTCAACTGTCGTTTTAGAGCGAAGAATGCTAAATACATTAGAAATTCATGGCAAAACATACTATTTAGTATTAGAAAATTATCTATTTGGGAGACTAGACGAATGAAGCTTGATGCTAAAAAACTAAAACAATTAATTTCGGAAGCCATGAACGAAAGAAAATCCGAAACCATGTTACTGGAAGAGCCAGTATCAGAGATGGCAACTGGCCAGTCCGTAGCCGACCGTGTGGACCCTAATACAAGACCCGAGCGTACTGCTAAGGAGTTTGTAGTTATGTCTTCTGATCGTGGAGAAAGATCTGATGCTGAAAACAAACAAATGTATATAGAATTTAAACAAAAGGTTAAAGCTGCCGGCTTTCCATTCACCGAGTTTGTTGGTTCTTGGGAAGAAACCGATGAAGAGACCGGGGAAAAGAGAAGAGTCACAGAACAGTCAGTAATTATTTACTCTGATGTTCGACAGGATGTACCAGAGCAGTCCGAAGAATTGTTTGAACTTGGTAAGCGTCTCTCCACTGAGTACAAACAAGAAGCTTTTATCTATGGCGAACTTGTGGCCTCTAAGGGTGGCGAAACAAGAGTAATTCAAGCCTTTGACGCTGAGGGCAACGTCCAAGATTGGGGCGGTCCATGGTCATCTGTCGAAGCTGTGAAAGAGGATGATCCGTTTTGGTCTAAAGTGCGTGGTTCTGGTAAAGGAGCCCCATTTCAGTTCAAGGAACATCAAGAATATATTGAAGTTGAGGCGCCAAACTCTGTCATCGAGGCTATGAAAAGAGCCAATGAACACAAAGGAAAAAAGATCCGATTCGTTCGGAGTAAAAATTGAATACTTATGAAAAATCAATTGATATATACGGTGATGGACTGGGCTCGGTTACCTATGTTGATCACCTCGGTAGTGACCTTACCATTGTCAATGCTGCTAGGGTTAGTTTCGGCACTGAGAAGACAGAATTGGATAGTCGAGACAGAAGACTTATTAATTACCTCATTAAGCACCGCCACACTTCAACACTGGAGCACAACATTATTACTTTCAAGTTTGTTGTCCCTCTCTTTGTGCGTTCTCAGCACCATCGCCATAGAACGTGGTCTTATAATGAAATCTCACGAAGATACACAGATAAAGACCTAAGTTTTTATGAACCAGCGGATTTTAGAACCCAACATAAAGTAAACCGTCAGGCTAGTAATGAAGCTGATTTGATAAATCCAGTTATTGCTCGAAGTAGAGCCGACTGTTCGGAGCCT
>MDTB01040024.1_pt1 | contig 20278 bp, 9 predicted proteins | sample 811161 | NCBI WGS metagenome assembly MDTB01 (sample SAMN05326650, study PRJNA326480) | marine metagenome | isolation source: seawater | place: Mediterranean Sea | collected 2009 | reverse complement strand
TTGGGTCGTTTCTTGAAGGTTAAATAAGGTGCGTCCACAGCTCGGACACGCGACATAGTCAGTCTTGAAAATTCGTGCGCCCGCAGCCTGCAGAATATTGTAGGAAAGTCTAAGTGATTGCCCCGGAGCTTCTTCGCCCTGCACCAAAATCGCGTCTCCAATTCCATCGCAAATCAACGAACCCAAATTCATCGAAGCTTTCAACAAAGTAGGAAGAAAATCAGCCCCTGCATCATTCGATGGAGCGAGTGTGTCCTTAAGCAAAATTGAATGCCGGGCATCCGCCTTTGCTGCCAACAGGCGGAAAGCGTAAATAGCAGGAAGGTTCAACCCATCCTTTACAGTGAGCAATCTCGACTCATCCGATTGATTGATTTTTGAGATTATCTCGTCTTCCCGGGGGTCAAGTTCTACCACACCGGAGTCCTCGCTGACAATTTCTGGCTTAAAATCGCCCATCTGATCAATCTTGTGAGCCACCGAATCCCACTTCTTACGGGAAGTGAAAACACGCATCAATTCAGTGCCGCCCAAAGATAGCCCCGCCAATCGTTGGACGCTGCTCTTCCGGCGCTCGTATTCAAAAGAATTCCAAGATTCCTTCACTCCCGTCTCATATCCACCCTCCGGAATCGCTTTTACTAAAGCCTGCGCCACCGGGACCTCATGCACTGCATCTTCTGTTAAACTCACGCGAATGGTATCCCCGATGCCGTCCGCCAGCAAACTCCCGATGCCAATTGCACTCTTAATACGGCCATCCTCACCGTCACCCGCTTCTGTCACCCCCAAATGAAGCGGATAATTCCAATCGGAACCTTCCGCTTCAAGCCGTGCCACCAACAAGCGGTATGCTTCAATCATGACCTTTGGATTCGAAGCCTTCATCGAAAAGATAAAATTATGAAAATCCTCCTCCCGAGCGATCCGCGCAAACTCCAGCGCGCTTTCAACCATTCCAAGCGGAGTATCACCATAACGATTCATAATGCGGTCGGAGAGTGAACCATGATTGGTTCCGATTCTCACTGCGCGGCCGAGGTTCTTGCAAAGGGTAACCAACGGTGTGAATTCCTCCCGAATTCGGCCCAACTCTTCTTCGTATTGTTCATCGGTATATTCCCGAATCTCAAATTTTTTCTTATCTGCATAATTCCCGGGATTGACCCGCACTTTCTCCACCCACTTTGCCGCCTCAAAAGCCGCATCAGGCTTAAAGTGAATATCCGCGACTAAGGGAACTCCGCAATTAGCAGCCCGAACTCCATCACGAATATTCTCGAGATTTTCAGCATACTTCCGTGTTTGGGCTGTAATTCTAACCACCTCACAACCCGCATCTGATAGCTGAATTACCTCCTTAACACAGGCCTCGGTATCACGAGTGTCCGAAGTAATCATCGATTGGACCACGACAGGATTACCGCCGCCCACTTTCACGTTCCCAAAGGTTACCTCCCGTGACTCGCGACGGGAGTAATAGAAGAGATTTTTGCAGTAACGTAATTCGGATGCCATATAGATGGATTAGGTTCTAAGGTAAAAAAGGCCTGCCCGCAACGCCCACATTCCCTGATTATCCTCATCTAGGGTTTCTATTCCAGTTTTGCGGCCATGGCCCGATCTTAACTGTGAATACACCTTCCATGAAGCAACTTCAAATATTGCTCCTGATATCCCCAACTTTCTTCTTCCTTGGTATTGCTGGTCTCGTGATGACGCTGAGATCCACAAATATTCCTGAGGTGCGTCTTGATAGAGAATCGTGAGATGCCCCCTCTGTGCCCAGATAGCGGAAGTCTGCTGGACGAAATCTGCCGCTCGGATTGGATTTCTAGTTAGGGTAAAGCCATATAGTGGCCTCCTATATTGGCCCTTCGAATCATTATATTTTGCCATCAGAGTGACAATCTGAGATTTTGAGAAAACGATCGCGCAATGATTCTCTCGATTTCCCTTCTTTATTTTTTGTTCGAGAAAGACTACTTGTCTGGGTATGAAATCGACTTTTTTCATAATCTCCGCTCTCCTCGCTCAATCCGCGTTCGCCGGCTTTCGTCAGGAAAAAACCGACTCCTCCCTAAAGCTTTTTGACGGTGACATTCTGATAACGGAATACCGAACCGACCATCATCTCCCTTACCTTTACCCACTCGTAGGCCCCACTGGGGTTGGGCTCACTCGAAACTTCCCCATGAAAAAGAACGTTGAGGGCGAGCAACCAGATCACCCCCACCATCGCTCTTTTTGGTTCACTCACGGCGACGTCAATGGGCACGATTTCTGGCACTCAAAAGATCACAAGTCAAACATTGTCCACAAGTCCTTCGGGAAATCCAAAGATGGGACATTTTCAGTCAACCTCGAGTGGCAGCAGGACAAGGAGATAATTCTCAAGGAAACTCGAACCTATAAATTAAGTAAACCCAACGAAAAATCACTCGCAATCGAAGTGCACTCAACCCTAACTGCAGCAACCGAAGTGAAATTTGGCGACACCAAGGAAGGTTCCTTCGCCTTACGCGTCTCCCCCACCCTACGGCACGAAGGTAAGGTCGCAAAGGGCCACATCGCCAACTCTGAGGGTCAGATCGACAAAGATGCCTGGGGTAAGCGTGCTCGCTGGGTCAGCTACTATGGCCCCGACAGCTCCGATAAAAACGTCACAATTACTATGATGGACCACCCTTCAAACCACAATCACCCCACTTTCTGGCACGCCCGTACCTATGGTCTTCTCACTGCAAACCCCTTTGGCGAAAAAAGCTTTACCAAAAAGGGAAACGGTAATTTCACCCTTAAGAAAGGCGATTCGCTCACCCAGAAATACGGCCTCTTCATGCAGTCTGGAACTTTCAAAAAGGATTCCGTCGAAAAGGCCTACCAAGCCTTTGCTAAATAGCTGCAAGGCTCTGTTTCAAGAATACTCCCAACTTCACAATCGACAGGAAGTTCGGCATTCTTTTTCGTTTTTGGCTAATTGACAAAATAAACGCGATGAAAATTGTCGCATTCTCGTCATAACAGGAGAGTTCCTGCAAAATGCCACTTCCTGAGGATAAAACTAAAGAATCTCCAGAGCCCCATTGGCATTGGAGAAGGCGTCTGTTTTACCCCTTTGTTATAATCGTAGGGCTCCTAATCTGGGTAAACGGACCTGGTTTTCGTTGGGGACTAGAAAAGATTATCTTGCAAAAATTGGCTACCGAAGACTTTTCGGGAAACTTCGTATTAGAGGGGACAGCTCTCTCGGGAATCTCGATTCGTGAGATCTCCATTAATGGAAAATCAACTATTCAAAGCATTGAATCCGATTTAATCAAAATTGAATGGTCACTTGGATCGTTGATTGACATGGAACTCGAGTCCATCGCCCTTAATGGGATTCATATTATAATCGACCCAGAGGCTCCCAAAGCAGGCATCTTTTCAGGTGACCAAGGCCAGGAACGAGCCTCCAACTCTAAAACCTCTCTCACAGAGGTCCTAGGTCTAATCAAGGGCTTCATCCAGCCTGCCGAAATTTCAATCATCGGCCTTAAGGTTGAGGTCGAAAATATGACTGAAGTTTCGCTGGGGTCCCTAACTCATAGCGCTGGCGAGAGTTACTATCTCATTTCGGATCTTCAATCACGCGACCATCTCAACCGCAATATTTACAATCCGGAGTCCATCGTGACTTGGAATCAAGATGGCTTCTTCATCAACCAAATCACCTTGAACTCGCAGCTCGCGATTCAAGATATTTTCTTCAAACCAGAGAAATCAGCCTCGATGGTTATCTCCGTCGCCGGCAGCAAAGTCCTCGCGGAGTCAGACCTTAAGTCCTCTCACCGAATTTCACTTGAATCGCCTTCCCTCTCGATTTCTAGTCTCATCGAACTCGCAAAACCCGACCTTGAATCAGCAGGCGAAATCACAAAGCTCGAGATCAATACGTCAACTGGCTCTGTCGCCCTCGAGGCTTGTGACTTGAGATACGAGGACCAAGAAATTTCACATGCCTCAATCGCCGCCATTACAGAAGATCTACTTTCGCCCTTTGAAAAACCAATCAACATTCAAGTCTCGGTTGATGATAAAATACAAGCTGAGGGAATTGTGGTTTTAGATCGCCAAATTCTTGATTCCTCAGCCGAGCTAGATCTCACTGTCGATTGGCCCAAATTCCCCACTATTAATGGTGAACTTCATTACGATTCCCGAGAGGCTCACTTATCTGCCTTGGCTCTTGATCACCTCCGAACCACCGCTCGATTTCAGATTGATTCACAAACCTACCAGGCCAAAATCTATTCCGAGATCAACGAATCAACGATTCTCGATGAGAATCTCAAAGGGCCCTTAAACTTCACGGCAAGAGCCAAGGGTGATTTTAAAATGGCTAAGCACTCAGGCTCACTAGACCTATTTGAGATGGGCTTCCATCTGCCTAACTTTTCGCAATTCGCCGCAAATGGGAAGATCATCTGGAACTGGCCGAACCAGATTGCGGTCGAACGCCTCGAAATGATTAGTTCCGAGGCAGTCGCTGAGACCAAACTAAACTGGTCGGATGGCACTCTTGAAGTTGACTACATTAAAGTTTTTGAAAAAGACGATGAACTGCTCTCCGTTGAAGCAAACTTTCCAGTACCTCTCTCGACTCGCTCGCTAAATGAGATCCTAGAATCGGAGAAAGAGATCTCCTTAAAAATCAATTCTAAGCCTCTAACCCTAGAGCGACTTTCATCATTTTTGCCTATACCAGCGGAACTTTCCGGGATTCTTCATGCTGAAGAATTTAACCTTACCGGGACTTTTTTCAATCCCTTGCTAAATGGAAAGATCTCCCTGAAAGATTTTCAGTCAACTGCTACCCCACAGCTCTCTCCTGCCGAAATGGTAATTGAAGTTCAAACTGACGCTAAGAATCTCATCGTAGACTTCGAGGCAAAAGATCCCGCAGGACAAATACTTAAATTAGATGGAACCTTCCCATTTCTTCCCCGGAAATGGCTCGATCAAAAAATGATCCCGCTTGATTCACCTCTTACCCTAACAGTCAAAAACGATCGGCTGGACCTCCGTCGCATCCAACCGCTCACCCCCTCCATTCCCAATATCAGGGGCACACTTAATCTAGATTTAAGATTATCGGGCTCACTCATGGAACCTCGATTGAACGGCAATATTAACGCAAATAATCTCAATACTAGCCGTCTGACTAACCTTCCGGACTTTGGTTTAAACTTGGAACTTAAGACCACCAATCAAGAAATCACCCTTAATGGATCAGGAAAAAACGGCACTGCCAACTTAATGACGATTGCCGGAAGCCTACCTCTACAACCAAAAACATGGTTGGGACTTCCAGAATCAGAGCCTGAAAAAGAATTCCTTTTTGAAATAAAAGATGCCGAAGTAGATCTAAGGCAAGTCCAGCCATTCGTGCCTATGATCAAGAATGTTCAAGGAAATTTAGAGCTGAATGTCAAAGCCACTGGTACAAGTTCCAACCCACAGTTTTCAGGAGATGCCGACCTAAGTATTACAAAAATGCGCCTTGATGATTCGCCCTTCTCGGAATTTCGTGATTCTCGAATCATCCTCAATCTAGCAAATGACATCATAACAGTTAATGAAAGTTCCATCATAGCATCCGGCGGTAAAGCAACCATCAGAGGATCCATTAACCTAGCCTCAAAAGATGCTGATTTCGATCCTATCTTCGACGTTGAAGTAGAGGGAAAAGATATTCTTCTCTATCGCACCAAGGATCTAAATTTCCGCGGCCACCCTAACCTCACAATCACCGGCCCTTATTCGAAAGCAAAAATCGCAGGGACTCTCAAAATTGCTGACAGCCTTATATACAAGGATGTCGAAATCCTTCCCTTTGGAGTCCCCCGAACAAGCGAAACACCAAGACCAAACCTTCCCTCATTTTCACAAAGTCCCAAAATGGAGAATCCAATCATTTCGCCCCCCTCTGGCGTCATGGAATGGAATCTCGAGGTTGATATCACTACCGAAGACCCCGTCCTTATTCGAGGCAATCTCATAGATGGCCAGATCACCGGCCAAAACTTGAAACTCAGAGGCACAATAGGATCGCCCAAACCCTCAGGTACTGTGACCACTGAAGAGATTGTTGCTGACCTCCCCTTTAGCAAGCTAGAAGTCCAGTCGGGATCAATCACCCTCAATCCCGATTCACCGACCAATTCATACCTTGAGCTCAAAGGAAGCTCCAAAATCAGTTCCTACCTCGTTCAAGTTTTTGTGTCGGGTACGATTCAAAACCCTAAACTAGTCCTCACTTCGGACCCACCGCTTCCTGAAAATGAAATTATGCTTCTCTTAGCTACCGGTTCCGTATCTTCACAACTAGCAAATCAAGAAGTCGCGTCACAAAAAGCACTTCAATACCTCTTCGAAACCCTCCGTCGTAGAAATGGTGAAAAAGATAAGTCGATCCTCCAAAGATTCCTCAAAAACTCCGGTCAAATCAAAGTTTCACTCGGCGAAACCAATCAATACTCAGGGCAAAATTTTTCCTCAGCAACCCTCAATCTTGACGATCGTTGGGATTTCACCACTCAAATCGATGAACAAGGGCAGACGAGAGCTTTTCTCGTTTTCTCGGTTCGCTTTAAGTAAAATCCATGGTTCTCCGGATCACAGTATTGATTCTGCTTTTCACCCCAGTATTAGCTTCTGGAGCAAATGTGGAATTCGTTGGTTTGCGATCATTCACCTCAGAGAGCCTCTTGAAAGCAGTCGCAGGTCGAATGGACTATATTCGTAAGCGAGATGCCACCGATTCACGTGCCGACGATGCGGCCTATCTAGTCGAATCTTATCTAAGAACCCATGGACTGCCAGATGCTGTAATTTCAGGGCAACGAATCTCGGACAATAAAATCCGTCTCACCATTGAGGAAGGACTCTCACAGTTTCTAGGATCGATCAAAGTCACTGGATTCGATGACGTGGAGGCAATTCAGGACCAATTCCAAGCGACATTCCCCGAGACGGTTAAACAACGGGCCTTTGAATCCAAATTTATTGACGAAGGCCTAGAGAGAGTCCGTGATCTTTTGCATACAAATGGATACTGGAAAGGCACCGTCACAGCAGTTCAAGAGGCGCGCCAAGCTGATGGAAAAATCCCATTCACTTTGAAGATCGAGAAAGGACCGCTATTTATCCTCCAAACTCCTAATCTAGAAAGCCAAGTCAAGCCCTCGGCCGCTCTGGAAAAAATAGCTGGTGAGGCCAGAGGAGAAACAGCCACCGCAGAAAACATCATTTCGCTTCGCCGTAACATTACCGAAGACTATCGCAGACGAGGTTATACCGATATTTCGCTGGTAATGTTAAAGAAAATCAATGGTAACAAACTCCTGCTTAACTTCGTCATAACACCGGGGAATAAATACATTGTTCGCTCATTCCAGACTGCCGGCCTCAACAAAACCAACCCAAGTAATATTCAGAACCGCTTCAGGAAACTAATCGGTGAAAATTTTGACGAAAAATTGACAGGCCGCGAGATAAAGAGGCTACTCTCGACGGGAGCTTTTTCCAGTGTACGCCTTGAAAAAAAAGAAATTAACGACGCCGAGCTAGATCTAACCCTTCATCTTAAGGAGGCCAAATCGAGGGGATACTCCGTCGCTTTGGGATATGGATCAATCGAGGGCTACACCCTCGGTCTTCGTTACTTCGATCGTAACTTATATGGAAGCCTATCAAATTTATCTGCAGTAGCCGAAATCACCTCTCTCGGTGGCCTGGGTGCAATCAGTCTCAGCAATCCATTTTTTTTAGATCAAGATCTAAGGCTCGCCAACCGAGCATTTCTCATTAATCGAGACTTCGATAACTACGACAAATTAGAAGGAGGAATTGGCAGTGAACTGACATGGAAATGGGGTGATAATTACTCCAGTAAGGTTGGCCTGACTGTGTCTCAAACTTCTATCAACACACCGATTCCCAAAGAATTGGCGGGCCCACGAAATTACATGGTATCAAGACTTGGCCTCCAGCAATTATTCGATAGGCGCAATAACCCCGCGCTGCCTTCAGATGGTTGGTTTGCTCGCCTCAGCACATCTCTTGGATTGTCAGATGGAGATAATACCATTGGTTTTTTTGAAGTAGAAAGCCAATTCAGCTACTATCAAACACTGAGTGAAAATTCCTCTTACGCTTTGGGCTTGCGGGGAGGTTTTATTTCTCCATCTGGCGAAGCCCAAAGTCTGCCCATCGATCTACGAAAATTCCTAGGTGGGGCAAACACCATCCGCTCCTTTCCCGAACTTAAGATGGGATCATCTTTCAACGATAACACTTTAGGAGGGACAGAGTGGTGGCTCGCGAATGCTGAATATATGCACAACCTCGCTGGTCCATTCAAAGCCCTAATCTTCGTCGACGCTGCAGGACTCGACTCCGAAGTAGAATTAGCTGTCGGCTTGGGAGTTCGTATTAACCTCCCGGTAGGACCGATTCGGCTAGAATACGGTCGTTCCCTATCGCAAAATAGTGGAGAACCCGGAGGCACTTTTCACTTTGCTATCGGAACTACTTTTTAATCAAGATCAAAGACCGGCAGGCGCTTCCACCTTGTTTCTTTTGAATGAACCGTCAGTCTCCCTTCATGGCCATTTCAGGTTGCGATCAACAACTTATCGATCAGTGGAAAAATGAACCCGCCCCTCTTCTTCCCCTACTTCACGCATTTCATAATCGCGATGGCTACCTTTCTGATGATGCCCTCCGTGCGGTATCCGAGGGATTAAAAACACCTCTCGCAGATCTTTACGGCACAGTCACTTTCTACCACCACTTCTCACGCACTCCCGGCGGATTGGAAGCACCTCGTGTTTGCACCGGAAATATCTGCTGCCTTCGCGGAGGCAATGACATACTCGAAACTTTAAAAGCAGAGGGTCAGAATGCTACTGAAATGCCTTGCTCGGGTCGCTGTGACGAGCCCATCCCCGTTCTCACGGCTCATACCACCCTAGCGGGCGAATCAGCAGCCACCCTCAAGCCCACACCATCCCCCCTTCCTCCCGCCAATCCCAGCGGAAATGAAGAAGCGCTTTTTTCAAATATCCGGAAACAAGGGCATAATACCTTAGAGGGTTATCAAGATAACGGTGGCTTTAAGGCTCTTGAATCGTCTCTCAAAGAGGGGCCGATTCATGTTATTGAAGTCATTACCAAATCAAAACTTGCAGGACGTGGGGGTGCTGGATTTCCCACCGGGTTGAAGTGGAAAGCTGTTGCCGAGTGCGATCGCCACCCTAAGTCTATCGTCTGTAATGCTGACGAAGGGGAGCCTGGATGTTTCAAAGATAGAGCCCTCATGGACTACGATCCTTTCTCTCTCATTGAGGGTATGACCATTGCTGGTTTGGCCACCGGAGCTCAACGTGGATTCATCTACCTTCGCTACGAGTATCCCGAGACCAACATCCTTCTCGAAAGGTGCCTAGCCAAAGCTAAAGAAGCCGGACTCCTTGGAAGCAATATTCTCGGATCTGGATTTGAATTTCACCTTTATATCCGCCGCGGAGCAGGTGCTTATATTTGTGGCGAAGAAGGCTCGCTACTAAACTCGCTGGAAGGCAAGCACCCTTTCCCCCGCAACAAGCCACCCTTTCCCGTTACTCACGGATTTGAAGACAAACCGACTGCTGTGAACAATGTTGAAACCCTTTGCGCGATTCCCCACATCATCAACAAAGGAGCAGAATGGTATCAATCACTAGGTATGGGTGAGCATGCTGGCACCAAATTAATATCGCTTTCTGGAGACATCAAACAACCGGGTAACTACGAGATCCCCATCGGCCTACCTTTGAAAACTCTCCTTTATGATTGGGCCGGCGGACCATTGGATCAACGCTCTATCCAAGCCGTCACCATGGCAGGGCTCTCGGGAGGGTTCCTCGGCCATCAAATTCTTGATGACCTGACACTTGATGATCCCTGTATCCGTTCGCACGGCTCCTTCCTCGGAGCCGGTGGGATCATGGTCTTCGATGACTCTCGTAATATGATGAAAGCTGCCCACGATGCGATGGCTTTCTTCGCACACGAATCCTGCGGCAAGTGTTTCCCTTGTCGCATCGGCACTCAACGACTCACCGAGCGCTTGAATGACGATTCCAAAAAACTGGACCTCGCAGCATGGACCGAAGAAGTGAGCGACATCAACGAGGCAATGAAAGCCACATCGGCCTGTGGACTTGGAATGGCTGCACCCCACGTCACGGAATCACTAATGAAGTATTTTCCCGAGCAGGTTAAAGCTTCTACGAATTCCAATTCCTAGACCTAACAAGTCCCCTTAGATAAAGGTGTTCCGCTTGAATAGTTTAGATCACCGAAACAAGATTTAAATCTTTTCAATCTTTTGCTGTCATAACTCTAGTTTTTTTGACTTACTGACAGGCGATCGGGAAATTAATCCAGCCCGTTCTTCAATGCGCCCCGGGCGGTCCTCCTTTTTCGCAGGCAGTTCGTCCGGGGTGCTTTTTTATGCGTTTATGCTGCAAGTGCCAACACTTGAAGTCACCCCGCACATGCTTCTTCGAAGCCCTTCACAACACATCTAATATCCTTAGCCGAAATTCCCAAGTGAGTGACAAGGCGTTGTTTTCCGCCGGTGTATCCCCCAATCTTTATTCCTTTTGCTTCAAGGCTCCGTGACACCGCCGCACCATCAAATTCAGATAAATCGACAAAGACCATATTCGTCTGTATCGGATCCACCTTAAGCTTGGATATACCAGCTAGGCTCTCGCCCAACTGGCGGGCATTTTCATGATCTTCGATCAGGCGGTCGATATGGTTTTCTAGCACATAAATTCCAGCAGCTGCCAACATTCCTGACTGACGCATTCCCCCTCCCAGCATCTTACGCCACCTTTTCGCTTCTTTGATAAAACTAGCAGAAGCAACGAGAACAGAACCCACTGGAGCTCCCAGCCCTTTAGACAAACAAATTGATACCGACTCGAAAGGCTTCGCCAATTGAACAGCTGGCACCCCAGTCGCAGCAGAAGCGTTAAAGAGCCGAGCACCATCGAGATGAAGCGATAGTTGATAATCACTGGCAAATGACTGGACTAATTTGAGATAGTCCAGCGGAAGGGCCTTGCCCCACGTTGTGTTCTCAAGACACAAAAGCTTCGTCCGCGCAAAATGAAAATCATCGGGCTTTACCAGTGCCGCAAGCTTATCCAGGGCCAGTGTCCCATCTTCTTCCTGATCGAGAGACTGGGGCTGGATACTTCCGAAGACGGCTGCTCCCCCACCCTCGAAGAGATAGGTGTGAGCGGTTTGACCAACAAGATACTCGTCACCCCTACCACAGTGAGAAAGCAAGGCACAGAGATTACTCTGGGTTCCACTTGGAACAAACATACCCGCTTCTTTCCCCAATATTTCGGCAGACATATCTTCAAGCCGAGCCACCGTTGGATCACAGTCCATCACATCATCTCCCACCTTCGCACGACACATAGCCTCCCTGATTTCAGGAGTCGGTTGGGTTACGGTATCACTCCGCAAATCGATCGTCATACCTCTGCTCGTAAATAAGCCAGAGCGAACCCACAAGAACTTACTCCAAAGTAGCCCATAAAAAACAGCCCATTACGATAATGTAACGGGCTGCTTTGAATGATTCGCGGAAAGTTGAACTACTCTTGTCCTTTATCCTCCTTTGGCTTTGCCGGTTTCACTTCGATGGGCGGTGTGACAGCCTCAATCTTTTTGGGAGCAGCAGGGGTGACTATCGTAAAGAGTTCGATATCAAATACCAACATTCCTGCGGGCTTACCTGGCTGATTATTGTATGCAAGTTCAACGGGAATCCAAAAACGCCTCTTTTCGCCTTCAACCATCAATTGAACTCCTTCGGTCCAACCTTTGATCACTTGGTTCAAAGGGAATTGAGCCTGCTCATCGCGCTCGATCGAGTTATCGAAGAGTTTTCCGTCTGTAGTCCAGCCTGCATAGTGAACCTTCACCGTGTCGGTTGCCGTCGGCTTGCGCTTACCCGTCCCAGCTTTGAGAACCTTGTAGGCAAGACCCGAAGCGGTTTTAGTGGCATCAGCTGGAGGCGCAGCCACATCTGCTGGTGCCTTGGGTGCGACTGGCTTTGGTTTGAACTCAACCAGCTCAAGGTCGAAAGTTAAGGCGCCTTCGGGAGCTCCACGGCCTTTGGATTCGAAAGTTAGGCTTTCAGGAATCCAGACACGGCGGCTCTCGCCCTTTTTCATTGTCTTCAAAATTTCAGCCCATCCTTTAATCGGTGATTGATCGAGAGAAAGTGCCATAGGACCACCCATCGTTTCACTGGAACCAATTGAAGCACCATTTGTGTCCCATCCTTTGAAATTCACCTTCAGGAGATCACCATCAGTGGGGGAAGCATCTCCTTCTCCAGCCTTGATTACCGTATAGGCTATTCCAGATTCCGTCTTAGTCGCACTTTCGGGAGCAGCTGCAACATCTTTTGGAGCATTTGGATCTTTTGGTGGCGGTGGCGGCTTGGGAACTGAGCGGAAGTCTATCAATTCAAAGTCAAAAATCAAATCGCCCGCAGGAGCTCCGGCAGGTGCCTCTCCCTCTTTACCAAAAGCAAGGTTTGCAGGAATCCAGAAGCGACGCTTCTCCCCCTTTTTCATGAGCAGCAGACCTTCGGTCCATCCTTTAATATTTAGTTCATTCAGTTTGAACTGCGCGGGCTGAGGATTACGGGTTGAGGTCGTCAAGAACTCTCCGTCGGCCTTCCAACCCGTAAACTGCGTGGTTACGACATCTTCAGGTCCCGGAGTCAGATCACCTTCCCCGACCTTCAGAATCTTGGATTTTAACCCGGACTCGGTAGCAATAGCATCAGCCGGAGCAACAAGTTCTTTTGGCGCTGCTGGAGGTTTTACAATTTCAAGCAGTTCCACGTCAAAAGTAAGATTACCAGCAACTCGTCCTTGGTCGCCATAGGCTAGATCAGAAGGAATCCAGAAGCGGCGCTTCTCACCAACGACCATCAATTGGAGGCCTTCAGTCCAACCCTTGATTACTCCATTAAGAGCAAACTCAGCAGGCTGTCCCCGCTGCAGCGAACTATCGAACATTGTCCCGTCGGAAGCCTGCCATCCGGTGTAGTGAACTTTCACCGTATCGGTTGCAGAAGGCTTCTCTGTTCCGGTCCCTTTCTTCAGAACCAATGAGGCCAATCCTGACTCTGTTTTTCTAGCTTCAGCAGGAGCGGCCGCCACGTTGGCAGGTGCCTTGAATTGGTCCCCTGCCGGAGCTGCTGGCTCTTGAGCAATCGCAGTCAAACCGAGAGCGCCACTTAGTAAACCGGAAATCAGCCGGCGTTTTCTATTAATCATGTCGTGGGAACGGTCATCTGAAGATGAGGATGTGTCAACGCCACATCTCACAAGAATGAGCTGAAAACCCAGCACCGAAACTAGTCAACCAGTAGCGAGAATCATTTTCTGATTGTCTCAAACGCTCCTCCAGAGCGAAAAGAATGCAGGGACTAGAGCAATTTCCAGCATTTTTTAGGACCGCGCGTGTTTCAGGCAATTCCCATCCCATTCGCTTTTCAAGAGCTTCGATTACATCCCTTCCACCAGTATGAGCAAGCACTTGATTCGGATCGGCCTGACGCTTCTGCCAAAGCTTTTCAACTGCATCTGCGGCCAATTCAGGAACAATACGATGGAGTTTGTTTTCTAGTTTACCGCCGGAATTAATAAATCGAATTTTTTCCCTGTGCTCTGGAACATGAATCGTATCGAACTTACCCACCTTCCACCTTCCATCACCTTCTTCATCAGACCAAATCGCCGCTGAAGCACCATCACCAAACAAACACATGCTAATGAGCACGCCAGGTTCTTCATTCATGAAGAGAGCAGCCGAACAGATTTCGACCGCCACTGTCGCAACCTTTTTACCGGGGTTTGCTGCCAGAAATCCCTCGGCAGCTCGCATCATCGGAAGGGCCGCTCCGCAGCCCAAGCCAACAATATCTTGAAGATACACATCATCTCTCATCCCCATATTTTCAGCCACATGGCTCGTTACCCCCGGGCATAGATATCCTGTGCACGTACAAATAATAAGAGCGTCAATTTTGGACGGATCAACACCCGTTTTTTGAAGAGCCGCAATCGAAAGAGCTGGAGCTTCCCTTTCAAAATACTCATTAAGCTCCTGAGCTCCTTCCTTAAACATCGCAGCTGGGCTATCAGTGCAAAAATGTCGCCGTGTAATCCCAGAATCTCCCAACAGCACTCTCTCCATAATCCCTTGTCCACGCCTACTTAATGACTGATAGGAAGAAGTCGTCCGCGTGAATTCAAAACACTCTTTCTGGGTGTAAGTATTGGAAGGAAAGGCGCTCGCTAGAGCTTCAAGGAACATGCCTTGAGCTTCCCTTAGTTTGCGGATTTTCCAAAGGTTTATTTCGACCTGTGAGAAAATCAGTGCCCAGATTCCGAATATCTTCAAGAATCACATAGAGCGAAGGAACCAAGATGAGAGTAATCGCAGTCGCGAAGAGAATACCAAAGCCAAGCGAAACAGCCATTGGAATGAGAAACTTTGCCTGCATATCATCTTCCATCAACATCGGCATGAGGCCCACAAAAGTCGTAAGCGAAGTCAAAAGGATCGGCCGGAATCGCCTCACCCCGGCATTACGAGCGGCCTCCAAAATACTCGTTCCACTTTTCCTGTTACGATTCACGTAATCAACTAGTACTAAGGAATCATTCACCACCACTCCAGCCAGCGCAACAATCCCACACATTGACATAATGCTCATATTCAACCCCATAAAAATATGTCCCGCTACCGCACCGACCATTCCAAATGGGATCACGCTCATCACGATCAAAGGCTGTAGATAGCTCTTAAGTGGAATTGCCATCAAAACATACATTAGCAACAGAGCACCCACAAAGCCGATCCCCATCTCACGAATACTGTCGCGTTGATCACTCTGCTCACCTTTGAAAGAATATCGCACACCCGGAAATTTTTCCGCAATCTTTTCGAGAACCTCCTCAGTGTATTTTTCTACAATCTCATTTGCGTTATAACCTCTAGCGAGATCAACATCGGCCTTAAGGCTGATCGTTCGGAAACGATCCACACGAGTCACCGTAGCCGGCCCCCGACCGTATTCTGGGCTCACAACATCAAGGAGTGCCACCTCTTCTCCCTCGGGGGTTCTTAATTTCATTTTCTCAAAATTGGCAAGAGAATCTCGCTCCGATTCGGGATAGCGCACCATCACTTTCACCTCGTCACGACCGCGCTGCAGTCGCTGCACTTCATTGCCATAGAAAGCGTCGCGAACCTGATTCATCACGATGTTAAGATCGAAACCTAAGGCCTTACCTTGCGGCGTAAGATCACGGACGATCAACTCCTCCCGACCCCGTCGATCGGAATTTGAAACATCAACCACTCCTTTGTAGTCCTTACGCAAGCGTTCAGTCGCCCAAGTTGCGGCTGCTACCAATTGATCGTTATCCGGCCCAGTAAAATTAATATCGATAGCATTCCCACCCGCCGCCGTTTCTGCCCTGAAGGCGAGAGAAACCACCTCCGGAATTTCACCAGCAAGTTCCTGCCACATCGATTTTAATTCTTCACTGGAGAGATCTCGATTCTTTGCGGCCGCGAGCTCGAGGGTAACTTCCCCTAAATGGCTACCAGTGGGCGTGTTAGGTGAAAACCCACCCTGAAATGGCTGCATCCCTGCCGTCGCCAGCTGATTAACAACAATAGAATCCCCATCGTTGTCCCGCGTTGTTTTGCCCAGCTTAAGAGCTGCTGCTTCCAATCGGTTTACCACTTTCTGGGTATTTAAAAATGGGGCCCCCAAGGGCATTTCAAGTTTTGCAGATAGAATTTCGCCTTCCACTTTCGGAAAAAATTGAAAGGGTAACCAACCCGTTTTCACCAGAGATACCGAAAGTATTACAAGGGCAATAAACACAGTCCAAACCACATAGCGAAAATTCAAACACGACTTCAGAAACGGCGAATAAATGACCTTCACAAATCGCTCAAGCCCACCCGAAATCCTCCGCTGCAAACGAGTCAACGGATTAGCGCTTGGAGTCGGTGAATGCGGTTTAAGAAGCGCTAGATGAGCGGGTAGCACAAACTTTGACTGTAACAGAGAAAAACCCAAAACTGGAATTACAACCAAGGGGATATTAGGCCAAATCTTTCCACTCACTCCACTCAAGCCAAGCATGGGTGTGAAGGCCGCCATGGTGGTAAGAATCCCAAAAATCACCACAATTCCCACCTCGTGCGTCCCCTTCCAACTCGCTTCCTTCGGATGCTCACCTTGCTGAATACGGGTATAAACATTCTCGCCGACCACAATGGCGTCATCCACCACAATCCCCAAAACAAGAATAAAAGCGAAGGCCGAAATCATATTAATCGAAATCCCAAGACTTGGCATCAACCAGAGACCACCGGCAAAAGAAACCGGAATTCCCAATGCCACCAAAAACGCCAAACTTGGCCGCAAAAAAAGTGCCAGAACGAAAAGAACTAGAATAAGCCCTATCCCAATATTACTTTTAAGGAGATCTAAACGGCCCTTAAGAATAACACTCTGATCATTCCAAACATCGATCTCCACACCATCGGGCTTCTTGAGCGAACCCACGTATTCCCTAGCAAGCTTAGCAATCGCTAAAGTATCTTGATCGGCTACCCGAAAGACATGAAGGATGACTGCTGGGCGATCATTGAAAGTAGACACTAGTTCAATATCCTCAAAACCATCGATTACTGAAGCAATCTCACCCAAGCTCAAATCCGAACCATTAGGCATTTTTTTGACAGTCACTTCCCGAAACTCCTCGCCTCGGTATTTCCGGCCTAGGGCCCTCACTACAATCTCTCCTGAATTCGTTTTCACCGATCCACTGGGAAGATCAAGCGAGGCACCTCGAACGGCCATCGCGACTTGTTGCAAGGTGAGATTGTATCGCCTTAGAGTATCTTCGGGAACTTCGATTGAAATTTCATAAGGCCGAACCGATGCCAACTCCACTTTCTTGATGGTCTCCTGCCCCTTGAGCAGGCTCTGCACAAATCCTCCAGGATCGGCGAGAAACGCCTTTTTCTTCGATTCCGGCTTGGGCGGCACATAGTTTAGCAAGCCATCCCGAATTCCTTCAGCATAATGACGAAGACTGCCTTCATCAGTATCAGCAGTGATCGCAAGACTAAGAATTTGCCGATTTACGACCAATTCCTCAAACCTGGGCTCCTCGGCATTCTCAGCAAAGTTATCGATGGCATCAACATTGGTTTGCACGTCACCCATGACGTCGCGAGTATTATAACTGGTCTCAACCTCAATTGTAAGAGTCCCCATATTTCTCACTGCAGTTGAGGTCACCTGCTTAATACCCTCAACCTCCGCAATCGCTTCCTCAATTGGAATAACCACTCCACTTATAACCTCCTCGGGAGTTGCATTCGGATAAGGAACACTAACGATAACTGCGTCAAAAGACGTCTCTGGAAAGACCTCCTTTCGAAGCTGAAACCATGCAGTAAAACCAGCAATTAAGACAGCCAGCATAAGAAAATTGGCCGCGACGTGATTGCAACTGAACCATTTGATCGACTTCTGCATGACTTTATTTGGACTCGTTTTTGCCCTCTTCCCGCTGATCTACTTTCGCCGGCTCCAAGGTCATCCCCGGAATCGGCATATCGACCTTCGTGAGGATTACCATCTCACCGTCAGAAACTCCTTGAGTTGCAAAAACGTAATCGGCATTTTTTCGGGCCACCATCAATTCACGCAGCTCCAACTTATTCTCCCCATTAAGCACAAGAATCTGGTTCCGCCCCCGAACAGCGGACCGGGGAACGGCTACCACCCCCGGCAAAACACCACCCTTCACGGTAGCATTCAAGAACATCCCTGGCGAAGGCAAATGAAAACGGTAAGGATGATCGTTATTCGCGATAATCTTTGCCAACACGAATGAGGAGAGGGTTTTTTGATCAACCTGTCCCAGCTCCCACATCATCTCAGCCTTCCATTCGTAGACCTTTCCACCGATATCAGCAAAAAGAGTAACATCTGTCTTGTCAGGTAACTGCGCATAATCATCCAATGAGAACGGTAACCGAATCATGAGGTTATTAGGATCATAAATCGTTCCAAGTTGTGCTCCAGGAACTATTGTCGCTCCGAGATTCATATTCACCGATCGCACTCGACAATCGAAGGGTGCTACGATCCTAGTCCGAGCAAGATCGGCTTTTGCCTTATCTCGAGAAGCGATTGCTGCGGTCACACGCGCCTTTGCGCTAATTAAAAATGGGACCCGCAACACAAGATCGCTCGCCGGTTTATCTCCACCAATTTTTTCCCAATCTCGCGCCGCTTGTTCAGTCCGGGCTTCTTCTTGGATCAAAGCCAACTCTGCGTCTGCAAGAGTTGACTCCGCCTGCGCAACCGCAGCCTGATAATCGATCGAATCAATCTCGGCAATGATATGACCCTTTTTGTAGGTTGCCCCAACCTCAAAGTTGTCATCCACAACTGCAAGCCTTCCGCCAACTTGGGGGGAAAGAATGGTCTCCCGGCGCGCCCCAACGACTCCTTCGCTCTCGAGAGAGAATTCAAGTTCATCCTTGCTCACGACTTCAACCTCGACGACAGGCGCTGACTCAATTCTTTTCTTCTTCTCGGCTTGGGGCGCATTTGCCTTGAGAAGATGAACACCAAGAATCGTCAAACCTAAGACAGTAACGATAGCAACAATAGTCGTAATGACGGTTTTCATAATAACTTAATTTCGAGATCGGTAATCTCCACCCAGAGCGAGATGAAGAGTAATTCGATTATCAAGACGGAGCCTCTTTAGGGTAGTTTTTTGAGAAGCAAGATTGATCCGGCTTCTCTGAGCGGTAATCAAGGTCAGGACTTCGCCCAAACCACTTGCGTATTCGCTAGCTGCCGCTTCTGCCGCTTCCTCGGCGGATTTCAGTGCCTCGATGATAGCCTGCTCCCGAGCAAACAAAAATTTCGCAGCTACCATCGCTTGCTCAACTTCGCCGAATGCCTTAAGAACTGTGCCTTGAAGCTCGGCAAGCTTCGAGCGATCATCTCCTTGATATTTTGCATACTCTGCCCGCAACTTTCCACCCGCCCAAATCGGCTGGGTCAGACCACCCGCTAGTGACCAAACCCCAAAATCAGAGTTAAAAATCGTTCGCATTGTATCAGTTGTCGTTCCAGCACTGCTCGTGAGTATAAAACTAGGATAGGAGGCCCGCTTAGCCTTCTTCACAAGACTTCCAGACGAGGCGAAACGGCGCTCCGCTTCGAGAATATCCGGTCGACGCAAAAGCAACTCGGAGGGTAACCCTGATGGTGGTGAAGCCGGAACCTCAGGTAGAGAGACTGAACCCTTCAACAGGCCTTTGGGATATCTCCCCAAAAGTAACTCCAATTGTCTAACCGCCTGCTCTCGTTCACCTTTACGTTGGGCAATCAAAGCTTTGTTCGTCGCAACCTCACTCTCAGCCAAACGAACCTCGGCCGCAGATCCACCATCGGCAGCAAGAGCATTATTGTAACGATCGACCACGATATCTTTCGTCGCGTTAAGGAGTTCCTGCGTTTCGATCGCTAGCATGATTTGCTCGCTAGCCTCGGCCAAAGCCAGCCAAGCTCTCATCACCTGGGCTGCGAGAGAGGCTCGAGCAGCACGGTAGGAATTCCCTTCGGCTTGAGCGTCAGCTAAAAGGGCGGCTTGCTCCGCTCGCCGGAGTCCCCAAATATCGGGTTCCCAAGAAACCGTCATATTAGCTCCAAAGTTGCTGAAGTTAGCCGAAGGAATACCACCCTCGCCGCCAAGTGGTATACCGATAAAGAGTTGTTTTTGACGGCTCGTATTGAGGCCAGCTGAGACTTGAGGCTTCAACGCTGCTCCAGCCGACTTCGCTGAAGCGATAGCTCGATTGACCCTCTCGGCAGCAACCCGCATGTCAGGATTACGCCGAAAGGCTTCGTTTACCAAGGCCTCGGCCCGAGATCCTCCAAGACGCCGGACCCAATTTGTATCGATCCCAGCCAAAGCCTCTGGGGTTGCCGACCAACGCGATGGAACATCTTTGTCCACTGTGCCCATACGAGATTCGGGAACACTTGCTGAGCAGCCAGTAAGCACGACCACTATAAAAGGAA
>MDTB01049621.1_pt1 | contig 20283 bp, 25 predicted proteins | sample 811161 | NCBI WGS metagenome assembly MDTB01 (sample SAMN05326650, study PRJNA326480) | marine metagenome | isolation source: seawater | place: Mediterranean Sea | collected 2009 | reverse complement strand
GGCTACATGGGATATGTAGCAATCTCAGCACTAGTAGAAAGGTTTGTAGGATGAGAGAATTTGTTTATAATGCATGGAATGCAATTATGGATCATAATCAAAATCCATTAAGGCATATTCCTGATCTGCAGGTACGTCATATGGTAATGCAGGTATTGGCATTTATGTGGTCGGCAGTTTTTGCAATTCAGATTGCAAACAGTGTCTTAGCATTTGGCATCAGTGCTTTTGCTCACGTTGTGTTTGTTGCGGCAGTAGTAATCACTGTAGGAACATTTAAGGTTGCTGAAAAGCGTCCTTATTTGTTTGGCACTTATCATTCATATGGTAGAAGCCGAGGTTACACTATCTACCACGACAAACATGGCAATCCAAGGAAAGTTTATTATGACAAAAACGATCCGGGCGGCGAGCACGAATAAAATTTAAGCGGGTGTCGTATAATGGTAATACCTCAGATTTCCAATCTGATGCTAGGAGTTCGATTCTCCTCATCCGCTCCATAACACACCATAAATACTAGCATGGACCTTATTGATAGCAACGATGTTTTTAGGAAATATGATTACAGTTCTGTAATTACTAAAGATGATATTGACTATGTTATTAATGATATAAAAAGTATTATAGATGCAGGTAACTACTGGGAAAACAGTCCTAAATATCAAACAAAAGAAAACGTTTTTCAAAGACAACATCCTAGTTGGATGAAGTTTAGAATGAGCTTTTTGTTCTCTGTGTTTCAGTATTTTGGCAAAGAAGTACAAGTTGGCAAGATGCAGGCATGGAGTTTTATGACAAACAAAGAAGGTGCAGAAGACAGAAAAACACTGTGGCACCATCACCAGCACGTGCCTCAACCGCAAATGATGAGCGGAATATTTTACCTACACATACCAGAAGATGTAGAAAACCGCGATTTATGTGGCACAGAATTTGCTCCTAACGGTCCAGAAAATGATGGTAAATTTTATGTTAAACCTAGTGATTTGCATTGGTTAGTATATCCTAGCAAGTACTGGCATCGTCCTGCTGCACCGCAAAGCAGCAAATATCGCTTTATATTAGCAGCAGACGTAGAAATACACTAATATAATAAAGTTACCGTATATCAGTTTTAGACATAAATACACTAGCATAAGAACATAATGTTGCCAGGAGTTTAAATAGTATGCCACTACAGATAAGAAGAGGAACAGAAGCAGAGCGCCAATTATTAGCGTCTCCGCCACAACAAGGAGAACTTGTATACATTACAGACAGTGAACAACTGTATGTAGGAGATGGAACAAGTTTATTAAGAGATATTACACCTATTACAGGTTACACAGATGAAAATGCATTAGACTACATTGGAAGCGTTTTAGATGCAGGACCACATACAGGAATTAGTTTTGCACACGACGATGGTGCAAACACAATCAGTGCTACAATTGATCCTACCCAAAACTTAACAACTTTAACAGTAACTGGCAATACTTCTTTGGGTACAACTACTGTAGATGGCAACCTTGCAGTAACTGGCAAACTTACAGCAGATTTTAACGGTACTATTTCTGGAGATGATTCCACAATACTTGTAGATGGTGTTGATAACAAAATTAATTTAGATGGCACAGTAAAAGGTCACATTGTTCCAAACGTTACTGAAACGTATGACATTGGTACTAATTTACTAAAATTTAGAGATCTATATCTAAGCGGAAGTTCATTACATCTTGGTGATGCAGAAGTAACAGCAACTGGTACAGCAATTGACTTACCGGTAGGTTCAACAGTGGGTGGCGTTGCTATTATGGGCGGCTCTGAATCTGTTTTAACTGATATACAGGGATCTGTATTTGGAGATGATTCATCTGTAATTGTTAATGCAGTAGATAATACAATTACTGTAGCGACAGGTTTAACCATTGGGCAATCACTAGACGGTGGTGCAACACTATTTGATGCAAGATCACAGGCTGAAGGCGGAGTTGTAATTTATCCAGGAACAGACGCTGACTCACCGCTTGCCCTTGCTACGTTAGCATCAACACCAAGTTCAGTTTCTGATGTGCTAACAGGACTAGGTGATCTTCGTAGAATGACACTTGAAGCATACAAAGGTACAATTGATAATCCAACACAGTTAGTAGCAGGTGATATACTTGGAGCATATGCATTTTCAGGACAAGACTCACCAAGTAATGATAACCGACAGGTGAGTGCTATTCTTGCTCAAGCCGATCCTAATGGTACAATTACTACAGACAGAGTTGATCAGAAAATTCATATTCTTGTTGCACATGGTGTTAACGGTGCTTCAACTAAGAAGTTTACATTTAATAGTGCAGGACAGATGGCAATCAATCAAGAAAATGCATCAGCCACACTTGATGTCAACGGCTTTGCGAAACTTGCAATTCTTACAGCAGAACCAGCAAGTGCTGCAAATGGAATGATTGCTATAGCAGATGGAACAAGTTGGAATCCAACTGGATCAGGTAACCAAACTGTAGTTGCTTATGTAAATGGTGCTTGGGCAGCATTGTCATAATTCCATAAACTAACACAATTCTTACATAAGTATTTTTATGCAAGACAACATAAAAATCTTTTGGGATATTCCGGCAGAAACAGAACTATCACAAACATTACATAATGTTGTTGTCATTACAATAGAAAATACCCTAGAAGAAATAGATGCAGCGGCATTTGGATGGAAGCAAATGTTAAGAAGCGGATTTACAAATTGGGGCGGTACTGTGACAACAATCTATGCAGTCTCACCAGATAAGCATATGATGTCGTCAATTACAGATTATATAAAAACTTTAGATACAAAAAATGTTGTTGATACAGTTTGGTTCTGGCCTAATGGTGTTGACGGTCAATATAGAAGTACTGCTATTCCTTCCATGAAATAGAAACTCCTAGTTCTTGAAGTTCAGATACTATAGATAGATAAACATCTTCGGATAAAAATTCTTTGTAACTTTCTTTACTACTCCAAGAAATCAAATAAGCGTTATCTTCTTTAATTATTTCTATTAACTTTCTTCCTTTAATATATTCATTCACACACTTAACTACATCTGATTTGGTTAACCAAGATATGCTTGCCTCTACAAATCCACGTGGAGTATCGAATAAATTTATTTGCAGTAAAGTTTTATACATATTCACTTACTACTAAGTGTAGCCTATCACAATTATTACTAGCATTAAGAGCAGAATGTAATTTAGTTGTATCAACTTTATACCAAAACCCATCCGCAGGTATATGATAGGTTTTGTTTTCTTCTGCATCTAGAAATAAGCAAGCCGGATCAGTTATAATTGCTAAATGATATCTTTGTTCAAAATCTCTATGTAGATCTAAAACACTTGTAGGTTTCATGATTTGTAATCTTGCTCTGCCCTTTTTTATAGGTAATTGATCAATCATTTGTTCCCATAAAGTGTTTTTAAAAATTCTATTAATATATTTGTATTCTGTGTACACCAATTTATATCTAGTATCGGTAACATCATATTCTTGTCCTGTATGATTGTTCAGAGCAACTTTATTGTTTGCCCATGGCCATTCATCCTTGTGTTTATTATATTCCTCAAGGACATTTTGAATATCAACTTTTATTTCAGTTCTGCTAAAAAAACTCATTTTTTACCTTAAATATGTATAATATTTATTAAGTAGAAAAAACATGAACCTATATATTGATACCCTGGATGAAACTCATTTAAAGGAAACTTTAACCTTTTGTGGAATTATCAACCCCATTCAGGAAAAATTTATTGTAAAGCCTTACACTAAACAGTCTCATGGACTTCCGTTTATGGTCATAAAAGAAGGATCAATATTTACTAATGACACATTGTTTAAAATACTTGAAACTAAAAACATCAAAGTAATCGTTAGTGGTGAAACCATCTTTAGAAAACATACCAACACTAGTCTGGATATAACTATTATTGAAGATCCTGATGATTACATAAACTTATATGATAAACAAGATAGTAAAAAGTTAGAATCTTTATTACAAAGATTTGAACCAGAACATAATGACATGGTTTACTATACCAATACAGAAGAATACAAGCCGCTACAAGAACCTTATAAAAAAATAGTAGGAGTAGCAAGCGGAGACATGGTAGCAAGATGGGCATACGAAAGCAAAATTAAAGAAGTTGAATATTATGATTATAGTTTTTTAAGCCTTAAGTTTCAAAAAAGTTTAATTACTTCTAATAGTGTGAAAGATGTTTATATAAAATATCTAGATATTTTACACACTGGACAAAGAAAGGCTAATGAACAAGATTTAGAAAATATAGATTTTGATAGGATACAAAAATATTACGATTATCTAAAGGAATGTAAAGTAAATTATGGAGTATGTGATATAAGAGAGGGATGGCAATTAAAAAGTTTATTATCTTACTGTGATGATGAAACAGCGTTGTGGATCAGTAATATCTATTACTATGCAAGTAGCATTAATGTTGATACAACAAACCTATTTAATATACTTGACCAATCGTCTGTAAAAGTTTTACCCCACACGAGAGTTTTATATGAAGGCTAGGATAACTTGTAATTCAGATCACTGGCTAGGTAAAGAGATAGCACAACTGTTTGATACTAACTTTTATAGTAGATCAACTGGATGGAATATTGATAATAATCTACATATAAAAAATTTTTGTAATGAAACTTTCAAATATGATTTGACTATAAACTTTTGTGTAGGTTATGGATTCAGGGCATCTATACTACTAAATGATTTACATGAGCATTGTAATACAAATAAACTTAACCATACAGTGTTAAACATAGGTAGTTATTTGGGTCTTGCAGTATTACATAATCCTAGTGGAACTTATGATCTCGAAAAACAGTTACTTAACTTAACTAACAAGAAAATAAACTTTGATAGAGCTTTTTTCAAAAGTTATTTAGATTCCCGTATCATAAACATAAGCCATATAGACGGAACAGAAGAATTAAAACAATATCCTCACCTAAATGGAATAAGCATTGAAGACATAAAGTCGCAGATAAAAATAATGATTAACAATCCTTACATAAAGACCGTAAACATTCAAAGCAGACAACCTGGAATGCATCGCATAAATGAAGGCAAAGGTCCAATCCTAAGAGGATCATACTAATGATTAATCTTGCACAAAATGTTTGTTATGATAGGCATATAAAAATAGATCTAGACATTAGACAATATGTTACCCACGCTGACGAACTTTCCGCATTAACAGAATACTATGATTACGAACATATAGAAGTCGGCTACGGAATAAGTGAACTAGTAAGTAGATTAGAAAGATTTTTACAAGACAAAAAATTATCTATGACTGTTTGTCAAAACCCTTGGTATGGTGCAACTCAATTTGATGTTCCTGTAGGAAATGATGTTTATTATCTAATAAATCCAAACGGCAATGACGGCACAATATTAAGTAAACAACAAGTATTAGACATGGCTAAGAATTACAAATATCTTATTGTAGACGAAGCATATGGAGATTTTGCTAACGAGAGTGTGATTGATGAACATGTTGATAACATAATAGTATTAAAAACACTCTCAAAGAGTTATGCTATTCCTGGAGTAAGGTTTGGTTGGTGCATTGCTAATCAAGATGTAATAAAATATCTAAGAAAGTACAGACCTATTTGTGCTACTATGCCAGAACAAACTCTTAAAAAAATACTTAATGATATTCCTAATCATGCACAGCGAATGATTGAAACTAGAGATTTTCTTGAGAAAGAATATGATTGTGTTCCTTCAAAAAGCAATTATGTTTTATTCAAACAGCCTAACAAATATACTGAAAAGTTTGGTTATAAAGGTGTGAATGGATTATATAGAATGTCTCTGATAGACATGGAAACACTAAATGAATTTGCATAAACTAAGAAAAGAACAAGCAAGCGGAGCATTTGATAAATTATCATCACTACGCAGCATCCAAATAAATCCTGTTGATATCTGCAATAGGTTTTGCGAGTTCTGCCCAAGGAGCAACCCTGATATCTATACTAACAAGAACTGGGTTATATCAGAAAGCACTACACAAAAAATTGCAAACGATCTTAAGGAAATAAATTTTAACGGACGACTTGGCTTTGTAGGGTTTGGTGAACCTTTGTTGCATAAAAAACTAGTGCATCATATAGAAATAATAGCACGTACCAATGCACAATGGATAGACATTAACACTAACGGTGATTTCCTTACTGCTAGTAAGATAAAGAGTTTTGCAGAAGCAGGTTGCACACATATTATGGTAAGCATGTATGATAAGGATATTACAAACGAACTTATGGAAATGAAGGGAGATGTAGATATCGAAATCATTCCTCGACATTGCTATCCAGAAAGATTTGAATTAACACTTGTTGATAGAACAAATAATATATTAGGCGAAAAATTAGAAAATGTTTCTAAGCCATGTTATCTTCCTTTTTATAAAATGTTTATAGATTGGAATGGAGATGTTTTGATATGCTCAGAGGATTGGGCTAGGAAAGGTATATTAGGAAACGTTAATGATACATCGATCAAAGAAGTTTGGCTAAGCGAAGCAGCAATGAATTATAGAAAAAGTCTTGCAAAAGGAAATAGATCAGAACAGTCTCCTTGCAATACATGCAATATTAATGGTGCTGCTTACGGAAAAGAAAGTTTTGATATTTGGAATTTATAAAACTGTATCGTATGTAAAATCTTCAGGACTAGATACTTCAAATGTTTTGTCCTTGTAGTATATTTTTAAAACGTTGTTTGATCCGTTAAAATCTAAATACATATCACATAAACTGTTCAGCCATGCAGTGTGTGCTTCACCAGAGTGAACTACGGCACCATTATTAACAACTTCATACTTAACTATTACTGTGTTGTATTCCATTGTTTCTCCGCATATTGTTTAAGTTCTTCTTGATAAGGTAATTCGCCTAAATTATGTTTAATATAAAAAAATGTTACACTCAGGTCATTTTTCATTCTATCTATAAATTCTTGTTCTGTTAATCTCCACCTTTTGAAATCACTCCAAAAGTATCCTTCTTTGTCTCTTAGTCTTTTGGTAGGTGGAATTCCAACCTGAGGAAATCCAATACCATCTATACTACTAACTACCTTTTTAAGATTTCTAAATAGTATTACTGTTTGATCAATGTATTCTACAAAGTATTCTTTATCTATATTGTTTTCAAATAAATCATATTGAAAATCTAATCCTACTTGGAAAGCAGGTCTTTGTACTTCGCTATAGAAAAAATTGTCTTCTGTTACACTACTTGCAACAGGTATTTCAATCCGTAAGTTTTTGTCAGTTTGTGATAATTCATATAGTTTTACAAAGGCATCCCACTCGCTCATGTTCCATTCTAGTTTTGTAAGTTTACAACATTTTCCAGTGTTGCTTATATGCACTGCTGTTATATCTCTATAAATTGTTGTTCCTGTTTCGTCATAGAACCATAAGTATCTGCCCTCTATATCATCTCTTTCACAGTGAGAATGAAATAAATCAGCATCGTTTTGATTCCAATTTTTTAATAATTTTACTAGATGTTCTTTCATATTACCATATTTTTAAACTACAGTAATACTTATACTTAAATACATTCATGCTAGTTTTTAATGAAATGACTAAGAATTGGATGAATCAATCTGACAAAAGAGTTATTACCAAGACTGAAAAATATTATATCTACACTGAAGATAAAAAATATCTCGATACTCAAATGGGTAATAGCAGTTTTGTTTATGGATACAGTGATGAAGAAATACTAGATGCTATGCGTAATACCGATGTAAGGTTTTTACACTCTGCAAAAACTAGTCATAAACTTAATACTGTTACTGAAAAACTGCTTTCTATTTCAAATATGAAAACAGTGATGTGGACACACAGCGGCAGCGATGCTGTTGAATCTGCCATTGCATTAAATGATCATTATTGGGACAATGTTGATCCGGAGAGCAAAAAGATTATAACTGTCAAGGATAACTATCACGGATGCACTTATCTTACAAAAGCAGCAAGAGGAGAAACATCACTTGATAGGTTTGTTATTGCAGACATAGAGGACATTGAAAATAGTATAGATAATGAAGTGGGTGCAATTTTAGTAGAAACTATTCCGTGGATACATACTGTTGCTCCAAGAAGTAGAGACTGGTGGCATAAGATTAGAAAACTATGCGACGATAACAATTTAAATTTGATTGTTGATGATTGTGCTGGATGTTTTGGTAAACTTGGACATCCTATTAGCACACAACGATATGATATTCAACCTGATATAATTGCAATTAGTAAAGCAATGACCGCTGGATATGTTCCTTTCGGAGCAGCCTTAGGTAATACAAAAATTGTAAACCAAGCATGTAACTCGGAACTGTGGCACAGCCATACTTTTAATCCATCTGCGCATGCAATAGAAGCACTAGACTGCATGTTAAATAGGCTAGATGATTATAAGAAAGTACCTTTACTAGAAAAACGATTGGCTAGTATTTTTGAAAACACAGGCTTAGATTATCATAACATAGGACTACTTGGAGAACTTACATTGCCCGAAGTTAAAACCCCACAACAGTACTGGGAAGCCGGAATGGAATTAAATATTTACAATCCAGGAAGATTTATTATAGCGATGCCAATGATTGCAGACGATGAATATTTTGACTGTTTAGAGAATTCGCTTAAAGTTTTACTTTCGTTATAAAAATATCTGCTGCACAAGTGCAATAGTTTCTATCACAAATTATTTCTTTCATAGGATGAACAAATGTGCCTTGATATATATTACCCATACTACCACCAACCCTGCATGTTGCACGATGCACTTCGCCGTCCCAGTTAATCATTAGACTTTCTAATCCTATACTACACTTCCACCCTTTGAACTGATTCTTATGTTGTTTAATTACATCATTGGCGTGCATTAGTTCTTCGTCATCTATAATACAATTTGGATCTGCTGTTGCATCTTTAGATAATAACCAATCAAGATCAGCGTCTTCATACTTGTTATCGTCAAACACATCGTGATCTTCTTCACCCCAACGTATTCTTCTGACAGCATACTTTACATCATGAGCATCAAATAAATCAACAGTAGTCTTTACTGCTTCCATATAATCATGATGTGCCATTACATTTACAAAGAAATTTCTCTCTCCCTGTTTTTTATATTCTAAAATTGTATCCACAACACGTTGGTAATCAGACTCATAATGTAAACTGAACAAAATATGATTCCAATATTTTTCATTATCAACATACCACTTTGCAGTTCTTGTTCCATTTGTAGTTAAACTTACCCAGGAAACATCTTTAGCACGCAGGTATTGTAGTAGTTGTTCAAACTTAGGATGTACAGTTGGCTCACCGCCGGTGAATGTAAATCTTACAGGCCTAGTGGTTTCACATATTTTATCAATAGTTTTTTCAAGTATTTCTATGTCAGTATGCGGACTGTGATTATCATGTATACTTGCGGGACAGTAAGTACAATCATAGTTACATCTTTTACCAAGGTTCCACATAACACTAAGACTGTTTTGGTGACCCCATCTACTTGTAATCTTATGCATACTTTTTAAACTCCGGATTAATATCAAATATACTTTTACTGTTTCTTGTTATATCTAATTTTTTGTTAAATTCAAGAAAGTCAGAAAATGCATGCGAACAATCTGTAGCATTCATAAATTTTATTGTATCTTCAAGATTAGGTATTACAATTTCTTTTAGATCAATTCCGTATAATGTTTGATTTTTTAATTTATCAAATCTATCTATAAAACTTTCTATTCTGTGTTGTGCTAATAATTTTAATTCTTTAGGCAATACTTGTATACTCAATACGTTAGGATAAGAAACTTTATGACTATAAAAAGGTATGCCCATAGTATCAATAAAATATTCTGCTGTGTCAGCCATATGCAATATATTTCCTGCTTGTGCTGTGTGCTTACCAACTATTCTTGTTATGTTAGGTAGCGTTTTCATTATTTCTATATTATCTTTAACATCTTGGAATTTGCCGTTGGTACGCACATGTTCATAAACATCATGTATACCGTCAATACTAACATTTACAATTACGTTTTTAAATTTAGGCCAATACTTGTGGATATTTCTATCACCCTTTATGCCAAGTGTAGTTCCGTTTGTAGCATATCTTATTTCAATATTATTGCCATGCTCACTCAACAATTCTAGTATTTCGTAATGTTGAGGATCCATTAATGGTTCACCGCCTCCAAACTCTACGATCCTTAAATAAGGTATTATCTTTTTGAAACTATCTAACCAGTTAGGATTATCGTCAAACAAACCTATGTAACTACCGTTTTCTAAATTTAATGTTTTTATAGTATCGTAAAGATAATTCTTTTCTTTCTTGTAGTATGAACTTATCTCATTCCAATCTTTCCATTGTGTACTATCTAAAGGATTGCACATTCTACATTTTAAATTACATAAATTGTTAAGTTTTATTTCAAGCACAGGAAATTCATAAGGCATAACAGTATTACAGTTTTTTGTTTTGTTTCTTAATTCTTGTGTCTTAAGTCCTTGCTGTCTTAAACTTTCAACTCCTTGTGATTCTAACTTCCAACAACTTGTGCATTCAACAGGACGCTCGCCATTGAGAACTTTACGCCTTAGTTGTTGCATGTTTTCGTTGTTCCATGCTTGTTCTAAACTTTCATTATTGATCCAACCAATAGGCTCTGCACGACAACATGGCTTTAATGCTCCGTCCTCTCTTGTTACCATACCAGTAAATGGATATATGCAGAATGTCTTACTTGGCATCTATAGTTATTCCTTTTGATAATTTGTTTACTGTATCTTTATAAGGCAAACCTAAATCTACACTTAAAATTTTTGTTTCTTTACTTACATTGGCACTATGTGGTAAACTGGTATCTAAAATAAAAGGACCTTTTACCTCATAATCATTACCAGATACTCTAACGCTAAACACATCATCTGATAATGGAATTACCAAACAACTATCTCTACCGTCATCAATGTGCTCAGGAACATTGGTTCCATCAAATTTTGTAACTATTGAGAGTGATAAGTCAATATTACTATTGAGTAAATTTGAATCTACTTTGTATTCTTTCACCATGCCTTGAGCATATTCGCATATAGGTTCGTTATTATAGGACTGAATTATAATGCTTTTTGCATTAGTAGTCATATTCACTAAATTATATTCTTTATACATTTATTGCCCAGTTTCTTTCTCTGCACCAAAAACACTTTCCACATGTAGGAACTTCTTGATATGGTTTGTAGTTTTTATAATCTATATCATCAAATTCGCCTTCACAACTTCTTGTGACTTCAAATAAATCTATAATTTTGTTTTTCTTATAAATGTCAAGCACCTGTTTTTTATCAATATGTTTGAAAGGCTGTAATACTGTAATTTCCTCTCTTTGCGTTTTTATATTTTCAGCAGGATTGTATCTTTTAATAAGCCCACCGGGAACAACATCCTGTGGAGGATTTTTGGTTACAGCATTATACACTGCTTGTACATTTTTTTCATTGCATATATATTCTGCGTAAGATGTTAATTGTACGCTATCTCCTGATGCAAGATTATCCCATTCGTCTTGAAATAATTTTCCTTCTGAGCCGTGTTCGAGTGCAGGAGCAATATAGGTTTCATTTCTTATGATATCTATATTGTGGAATCTTTTTCTAAAATATTCATAAACTTCAATACTTTTATACCTTTGCCAAGGTCGTGTTTTCCAACAACGTATTGCACTTATAATTTCTATAGTGCAATTTATATTGTTCTTTTCTATATGGTTACACAGTAAATACGTTAACAATGCACTGTCTGCACCACCACTTAACATTATAGATATAGATGTCCATTCTTTAGAAAATGGAACTGCCACGCCTAGCATGTCATAGGATTGTATGTTATAAATATTGTTCATTATAGTAGTATTTATTGATAGGACAGTTGGCAAGAAAAATTATATGAAAGAACAGTTTTGGAAAGATCACAACAATAAACAACTTGCCGAATGGCAGAAGGATATTGAGGACAAATCAAACAGTCCAACATTCTGTGTGTTGCCTTGGATACACATGGCAACTAGACCAAACGGTGATATGAGATTATGCTGCGGAGCAAATGCTAGTGGTGCTGGCATTAATCCTACGGTTGGCATAATTAAAGATTCTGACGGACAGCATGCTAACTTTGGAAATCAAACTCCTATGGAAGCATGGAATAGCCAGTACATGAAAGATGTAAGAAAAAATATGCTTGCTGGCAAAATATCTGAAAGTTGTCAAAAGTGTTTTAGTGAAGAGGCTAGAGGCATCAGCAGCAAAAGAATATGGGAACACAATTACTGGCAAGACGAGCATGTAGACATTCAGGAACTTATACGTGAAACACTAGAAGATGGAACTGCTCCTGAGCGTATACAATATCTTGATTTACGATTAGGACATACTTGTAATCTAAAATGTGTTATGTGTAGTCCACATGATAGCAGTCAATGGGTAGGCGATTATTATAAGTTAAAGAAACTGACTGATGATAAAGTTATACATAGTCAGATGCATTGGGAAAGGAAAAACTTTAATAATAAATGGCATGAGAATCCGCAGTTCTGGGAAGAAATGTATAAACAGATACCTAATGTTAAACAGGTATACTTTGCTGGCGGTGAACCATTAATGATCAGAGAGCATAAACAATTCATACAAGAAATTATTAATCAAGGATACGAAAAAAATATTGTTCTAAGATATAATACAAATGGATTATTAATAGACGAAGACATTATAGAATTGTGGAGCAAATTTAAACGTGTGCAAGTAGGCTTTAGTTTAGACGGAACCGACGAAAGAAATCATTTTATTAGATATCCAAGCAATTGGGAAACAGTTGAACGTAATTTAGAACTACTAGATAATACGCCTGAAAATATAGATGTAACTATTGCTACCTGTCTTAATGTGTTAAACATAAAACATCTTCCAGATTTTGTTAAATGGAAAATAAACAAAAAATATAAAAAAATTAATACTAGGACAAATAAAGAAGGACTAGTTATAGGCGGCGGGATAGTAAATATTCATCTTGTATACATGCCAACCTTTTTAGAAATGAGACTGTTACCTAAAGAACACAAACAGGATGTCGAAAAGCGTTTTGCAGAATTAAAGCAATGGCTCTGGGACAATTACACACAAGATGATGCATTCTGGAAAGATAATCCATACGGGTGGAGAAGATACGAAGGTGTACTTGACTTTATGAACAGTGAGGATAAAACAGACTTACTGCCCAACTTTAAGAATTATATTACAAAAATGGAATTGATTAGAAATACAAACTTTAAGAAAACATTTCCAGAACTTGCTGATTTAATTGATTAGTCCTGCTGTAAAAGAATGATAATTTCTGTGATACTTATCGAAATCGTTATACCATACATCCTTGTCCAGTAGCCATACATTTTGCTTAGTATAAAGATATTCAAAATCTTCTGCAAGCAATGTTATTCCTTCAACACCTCTCTTCATTAATCTATCAACAGCATGGCTTCTGCCAGCACCATCAATACTTTCTGGTGTATTCGAAGTATGAACAAACTTAGATGGACCATGCAGTCTTTCTATGTATTGCATCTGTATGTAATAATTTATTCCAAAGTTTAAAGAGTTGATTCTTAGGTTGCGGCTCATTTTCTGATCAGCATCTATTGTTGCTCCTCTAAAACCACAACGCCAATATCTTTCACCGTCCATATCAAACTCATGGACACCGCTGAATACCTTAATTACATCATCTTCTATTCCTGCAAAGAAATAAGTATGATCAAAATAAGCAAACTTTAATTTTTCTATTGATGTATTATTGTCAAATCCTCTTTTTCTGCATTCTTCCATGAATACAGGTAACAGTGGATCATCTTTATATATCTGCCTGAACAGCATTTCTTACCTTTTTGTTTAAAGCATTTCTAGGAATACTATCTGTCTTTGTGTACTTCAATGGAATATTACAAGGAGGAAGTATAGGTGTTAGAATTTCTTTTAGTTCTTTCTTGTTAGGATTTCCGTTAGTGTGTAAAAGTTCTATATAATCACTTCCTGCTTTATTATGTGGTACCGCTAAACAATCTCCATAACCTAAATCTTCTAAATAATTTTCTATTAGGTTTAAACTGCATTGGAATCCATTTATTTTTACTATATCGTTGGACCGGCCTGTAAATTGGATCATATTGTCTTTCGCTTCAAATAAGTCGCCTGTAGTAACGTTGTCATAAATTAGTTCATTATTATATAACATACAATTTTCATCAAGTTCTAACCAACAATTTGTATCTTCAACGCTATAAGTTTTATGACCTAACATAGGACTACCGATTTCAGTTGTTCCGTATATATGATTAAACACTCTGCAACCATTGTCAAAAATGTATTCTACATGTCTTGGCAAAACTTGACTTGCTCCGGATGCTACCATATGAAACTTATGCAATGGCAATTTAAGTTTGCCCATACGCATCTGATCAATTAATCCTGGAACAAATATTGTAGAATTAACATCTGTGGCTAAATCATCTTTTAAGGTTTGTTTGTTTGATAAAACAATCTTGCAATCGTGTTTTACTATTGATGGTAATACTATATGCCAAAAGCCACTTGTAAATGCAGGGATGAAATTTAACCAACTAGTATTATTGCTCCAGTCAAGATGTTGTTCTGACTTTGTCAATATTCTTTTAAAATTGTCTTTGTCGAAAGAAACTAGTTTAGGACTGCCTGTAGTTCCGCTAGTGTGCAAGAACACACAGTCTGTTTCAGTTTGTTCAGCAAGAATAATATCTAATTCTTGTTTTTGCTTGACTGGAAGCATCGGTGCTCTTACAAGTATCCTGCCTCCCACTTCTTGCCAAGCAATGTATAGTGCTATATGTTCTACATGATCAAGAGATTCAATTACTACAGTATCCTCTTTTAGAGCCTTCTTATAGTGTCCGACCCTGTCTGAGTAATTTAAATAATTGCCCTCACAATAGATCTGCATTAGAATCTCGTAATAAAATTAATTGATGTGATTTCTGAATCGTAATCACCACGTTGCCAACCTTTGTTTATGCCTATACTCAACTTAGGTGAAATATTGTAACCTACACCAGCGGTGTATGTATTTGTTTTCCAGGCAATGTCTTTAGTATCTCTAAATCTGTAATTTAGATCTGTATAAATTTTATCAGTAAGATTATATTTTGTTCCTAACTTTATTGTATAATAGTCAACTGAAGACTTTGGTGAGTCAATATAATCTCTTAATCCCTTACTTATAAAAGCGTACGGTGAAAACTTATTTACTCTTGTTGTGTAACCTAGTATTGCTTCATACCTATCTTCATTAGCAACTCCGTTTAGATCTGGGAATCCCTTCATTATCATTCCTCCTAGTGTCAAGCCACTATCAAATCTATATAAGCCTTGTACCTGAAATAGATCAACACTTAAAGTGTCACTAATTTTTTCTTTACCGTAGCCTGTTCCTAGTGTTACCTGTCCGTATGCTGATGTTGTAATTGATAATGCTGCTACTAATGACAGTATTAATTTTTTCATAAAAGTTTCCCCCATTTAATTAAGTTCCATATTCTTTCGTGTGTGTAGTGAACAACAACAAATAGAATATTTGTTACAATGGTCCATTCAAGTGCATGAGCTGAACTCAAACCAAGAATTAAACCAATAACGAATAAGACAAACATCGACCATAATCTCCAGGTTACTGTTTTTGCTACAGATCTAATTCTTGTATCATTGTTATCAACTCTTTGCCATTTTACCATATTCCACAATTTTTCTTGTATCCAAAATGATACAAATCCAACTGTGTATGATAATACAACAAACGTAAGTCCAAAACCTGCTGAGTAATTCATTGCCAATGCTGCTAGAAAAATACTTGCTGCAACAGCAGTCCTGTATGAAAGTGTTTTTACTACAGTTCTAATATTACTGTCCATGTTTGTCTCCTATTAAAAGATAGCGTTCATATTTTGGTAGTTCTAATACACCCTTGTATTTTATGTTTGCTAACTTGCTTTTCTTTATAAAATCTTCAAGGTCTCTTGAACAGTTAATATGTTCGTCTATAATATAGTTATTACTTTGTAATGCTACAGTTGCATGATCTGGTACATTTTGCAACCACTTATCATATTGATTTTGTGTTATATGTTCGCAACTTGTGTTAATAACTATATCTGCTTCGTATTGATATTCTGTCATGTCTGCTGTAACTGCTGAAAATTTTCCTTCCATTTCGTATCGTTTGTTCATAGTAAGTGCAGTTTCTCTTACCTGAGGATCTATGTCTACACTGGTAATGTGTTTAATACCTAGTTCACTGTTAAACAACATAGTGGCTAATACACCGTTCCATCCACCGTGTATTACAATTTTTGCATTAACATGACTACGTGATATTTTTTCTAATTGAGTTATGAGCCAAGTTTTGCTTTTCAGTTGGCCTTTCCAAAAACTTTCAAGCGTACGATATCGATCATCGCTATTGCGGATCGCATCCATCCAAAATGCTATATCATCTATTTCTATTTTCATACAATACTACTCATTTCAGGAAAACTTTCTAAAAAGTTTGTGTTTCTTCTTTTATCATGTTCATTAACAAATTCAATAAACTGTTGCTGTAATTTTGATCTATTCTTGTTTTCTTCTAGCAATGGTAATATTCTTTCTAATTGATTTATTTCTGTTGCCTTGAATTTATTGTTCTTCATGAATTCTATTTGCGTCTTAATGTATGTACCAAAACTCTGTGGTAAAACCCAAACTGCTAATTGTTCTGGGTACCTTAAGTAACTTATAGATACTCCTACCTTTTTAAATTTATTTCTTAATTCTACGATATCTTTTAAAAACAATTCAAAGGTAGTTACACTAAACACATTGTAGGTAACCATGATATTTAAATTAACTTCTGGTATTTCTGTTAATATTCTTTCGCAGTTTTTAATCCATTGCTCATAATCAAAGCCATTCCTTGCATATTCAGCGGCTATTCCATGAGTATCACAACTAGTGTGTATTGTTAAAGATTTAACTTTAACATCTTTTATACTACTAATAAACTTATCTAAAATCTCTTGTGGAACTGAAAGATTAGTGTTAATACCTAATGCCATTTTCTTGTTAGGATTATGCTTTAACTTGTCAAAAACTTTGTATGTGTTTTTGCTAAGAAGAGGTTCGCCTCCAGTTATTCTAAATGTGTGTAACTTCTTATAAAGATCTGGCCACCATTTCCAGAATGCGTTTACATATGGGTTATCTTCTCGATTAGGTATGACATTATGACCACTGTGGTGATTAGGCCAAGGACCAAACCTATCTAGTTCTTCAACCCACTTGCTGCTAAATGAAGGACCACAATAACTGCATTTTAAGTTACAAGTATTATCAAAACTTACTTCTAAATATTTTGGTGCAGATCCTTTTGCACCTTGGTTTAATATCTCGTTGTAGAAAGGGCGCGACCAATTAGTAAAACTCTTTGTTACCCTATCACTTAATCCGCCTGTTTCTTCTACACGCCAGCAGTAGTCGCACTCGCTAGGTTTTTCTCCGTCAAGCATTTTTTGTCGTTGCTTTACCTTATAACAGGTATTATGTAATGCGCTTGGATCCTTTTCTATTTCTTCAACTGGTATAGTGTGTGGATTAGGATGATGGCAACTGTGTGTCTTGCCTGTTGCAAGATAGATATTAGTTTGTGTCCACTTTGCTAGACACAGAGTATCTCCTAGTTTCTTCTTGAATCTATTTCTAGCAAATCTCCACAACTTATCTTTTATCATTCTAGTAGCCTGCTTCTTGTAGTTGTCCTATAATAACACTTTTAGGATCAAAATTTATTTTGCTTTGTGTAAATTTATTAGGTTCTTTATATACTATGGTCAATTCATCCTTAGGTATTTTTGTTAGAAATCCATCTTTTAACTGCACTAAATGTTTATTTGCAGTAGCATAATCACAAAATGCTACACAGAATACAGGAGACAAATTAACTACCATTAAATGATCAAAGTCCTTATCTAATGTTTCTCTATCATAAGAACTTTCGTATATATTTTTTAGTTTTAATTTAACAACATCTTTTTGTTTACACATTGTTTTACTGAACATAGGATTATTACCGGTTTTGATTTCAACCTTTCCTAAATTCCATTCTTCGAATACTACATCATAATCATAACAATCAACCCAATCGATGTTACCCTTGTGATTGCTTAATTTTAATGCAGCAAGTATCCATTTTTCTTTAGTCATCCTGTTACTAGATTCGTTGAGAACTTTGGCATTATATATTTTACTACAGATGATATTCCATTTATCAACATCTACCCATGATGTAAATTCTTTATAGTTGCTCATGTTACAAACTGCCTATTTAACTTGTCAAAACTGCCACACTGTTTAGAGCATTCTTTCAATCCGGAAGAATCCCAACAACTGCTTATCCTATTAAAGTATCCGCTATTGAATATATCCACAAGGCTGTTTACATTTAGGTTTGGCCACATACCTATCTTGTCCATGTAGTCTATTCTGCTTGGTGCATGTGCAGGATACCATTCTTGGTCGAGCCAGCAGCATGGAGTAACTGTTCCGTTGGCTCCTACATACATCTGGCTATCCTTTATCGCTTTGCAAGTAATTACAGGTTTGATTTCATTATTTGCATTCTCTACTTTTTCAATTACTGACTTGCTATATTCTGTAGGATATAGAATGTTAACAGGTTTACCGCTATCATCAAGTACATCAAGTTTACCATCACGGAATCTTGTTGTATGCTTTTTCATGAATAGTCTAAAGCCAAGTTCCTTTGATAGTTTTTCGCATGCTTCAACTTGATGTTCATTGTGCTTGAATATCAGCATGTCCCATCTAGCATCTCCGCCAGCAGCAATAAATGTCTTTGCATTTTTAATTACTTTATTCCAATCAGTGTTAATTCTATAAAGGGAATGGGTATCTTCTAACCCGTCTATTCCAAATACTACTCTTACATTAATTGCTGCAAGTTCTTGCCACCATGTCTTGTTCCTACCACTTCCGTTAGTATGCATTTGTAAAGTCATCTCAGAATTGTTTTCTCTTAGATACCTATATATTTTTACAGTGTCATTTGCTATAATAGGATCACCTAAGTTACCACACATGTTGAAATGATTTAATTGTTTAATAAAATCTTTTGGAAACCAACTGACAAATGTTTCAAAATCTACTTCATGCAAAACCACGCCAGGATTCATAGGTCCTCCATTTATCCTTCTAGGACACATAGGACAACGTGCTTGACACTTGCTGGTGATTTCGAAATGAACCGATTTGATATCGTTATACTTGTACATGTTTTTCCTTTGGGATTTTGCTGTCAGCACTGCTTACACAAGAGCTAGTAATGCATTTAGATGGTGCTTTAAACAGCGTAAAACCGTCTGTAAGCGTGCCTAAAGGTTCATCCGCACAACTATATGCCCTTTTTACTTCAACCCCCCTTATAATGCAACTTTGATACCCTGCGTTACAATTCCAATTTTGGAATTTGTTAAATCCAAATGCGTTCATTCTTTCTGCTTGATCTAATCCGTAATCGTTACCTTTGGCATCTTCTAAATACATTTGCATAATTTGCTTACCTTTCCAATTTTGCGGAAAGCCTATTTGCATTTGTTCAATTTGTTGATCAGTATAACCGTCTACTATTCTAGAAGCGGTAGGATCAGATTGTGGTTTTAGAGTGACATTTATTCCTTTGTCTGCAAATCTACTACAGCGGTTGTAATATTCTTCAAAGTGTTCAGGAACCATAACTTGATTAATTGTAACAAATACTCCTCCTTCCATGAGCTGTAAGCATCTATCTCCAAAGTCCTTTTCGTTTGCAAATTCTGCGTGATAACTTGCAGTGATGCTGCGACGTGTTAGGTGGCTGGTGTTATCTATAAATCTTCCCCACCATTTCTCACCTGGACTTAGATTGGTTGTAAGGTGTATGCTTTGATATTTTGCTTTATCGTCATTAGCATAATATTCAACTAGGTCACCAAACTTTTTATATGCTGTTGGTTCGCCGCCACTAAAACTAAAATGAAAATCAGTAAATCCATTTGCTCTTGCTTGACGTTTGATTTCATCAAT
>MDTB01105073.1_pt1 | contig 20285 bp, 16 predicted proteins | sample 811161 | NCBI WGS metagenome assembly MDTB01 (sample SAMN05326650, study PRJNA326480) | marine metagenome | isolation source: seawater | place: Mediterranean Sea | collected 2009 | reverse complement strand
CAACGAGTCCTCATCAAAATGGATGAGAGATTTAATGCTAAAAACTTACGGAAAACTGCAACAAGTAAGTTAATTATTGGTGCGGATGAGAGGACTCGACCCTCCACACCTTGCGGCACCAGAACCTAAATCTGGCGTGTCTGCCAATTTCACCACCCGAGCAAGTGTAACCTTACTAGCAATCGCTTGTCGGCTGATTTGTCAATGGGATTTATTCGCTCCAATGAAAGTTTTCCCATCTTCGATAAAGGACTTGATCACAATTGACTTAAATAGGCAGTTGTCCTTGTTGGCGATCAGGTTTCTTTTCTAGCGATTCTTCAGTTGCTCGCTTGCGATAGACGATGATGGAATCCCCTGATTTGAATTGGCTTTCTAGGGGTTCTTGGGCGTTGATAGCTTTGACTTGTTTTCCCTTAACCATGAGTAAGGGAGTTGCGTCGGTCAGTTCAAGGGGCTTATCGCCACTTACTGGGAGGGACTCAATGCGATAGTTGCCTTTGATTAATTCACTGCTGATCACAGCTGGGGGCTCAAGTTGTTCAAAAAGAGCCGTTCCGATGATATGTGGGTTTGGATTGCCCGTTTCCGAGGGAATCCATCCGTAAACGCCTTCTCGATTGAGTTGTTCGGCCCAACGCTGCATGAGCAGTTGATTGAGTTCACTATTGTCGGTGAGGGCGAGGACAAAACCGGCTCCGAAAAGGGTCTGTTCCTCTTCGTAGAGTTCTTCCGCTTCCATGCCATCGCAGAGGAGGGCTTTAAGGCCTTGCTTTTTTGCCAGTCGAATATGGGTGGGGTTGGTGTCCAAGAGGATGACCGAGGGTTCATCGTGTCCTCCAAGGGCTTTTGCCAGCTCTCGGGCGAAGCGATGGGCACCAATGATGATCCAATCATTGGGAGCGGGTCTCTGCAGTCTTAAGAGACGAGCGACGACACCAGAGGACATTCCTTGAATGAGTACCGTGGTGCAAATCACTGCGTAGACAAAGGCTTCCATCAATAAGGGATCACCGATGGGGTTTTCTTTATTTTGAAGTGAGATGGCAAAGAGCGAGGCCATTGAGGCCGCAACTACCCCACGCGGGGCAATCCAACTGAGCAATACTTTTTCTCTTAGATTAATTTGTGTTTTATAAGCGGATAAAAAGACGCTGAGGGGGCGGATGATCAAGATCACGGTTATGAGTACCCATAGCCCCCCTTGATTAAAGAAATGGGAGAATTGATAGAATTCTAAGCGGGCGACAAGGAGCAAAAATAACAGCCCGATGAGTAGGTCAACAATCTCGGCTTTAAAGGCTTTGATTTCTTTTAGGCGGTGGGGTTTTTTGATTCTGACGATAATTCCAGCAATGGTTACAGAGAGGAGTCCTGCCTCGGGTTTGATCAACTCAGTGACGCCAAAGATGAACATGGCACTGGCGAGGGCAAAGGCATTGATCAGGGTGTCGGGAATCCATTTGCGCTCCATAAAGAAGTAAATTAGATAACCACCAACGCTCCCGATGAGCAAACCACTGAGGATGCGAATGAGGAAGTTAGGGAGGGCGACAGTGCCCCCGCCTTCGACCACCCACTCGAAACAAAGGATGGCGATGAAGACTCCGATTGAGTCAATGAGGACTCCTTCCCAGTGCAAGATGTTGGATATTCGAGATTGAATACGAATCCGTCTGAGTAAGGGGACGATCACCGTTGGACCAGTGACGATGACTAAGCTACTCATTAAAAGGGCAAAAGAAACATTGGTCTTTAAAATAAAAACGATACTCACGGCGACTCCCAGCCATGTAGTGAGAACGCCGATGGAGAGCAGTCGTTGAATGACGACCGATGTTTGGGTGAACTCTCGTAAATCGAGCGTCAATCCGCCTTCAAATAAAATGATGGCAACAGCGAGTGAGATGAAAATAGGAAGAAAGTCACCCAGTGCTTTGGGATCAAAAAAATTCAACCCTTCGGGACCAAAGAGAAAACCACCGAGCAAGAGTAAGACCAGCGTTGGCAAGTGAGTTTTTCGCGACAAGCTGGTGAGGAAACAGCCAGCACCGACGGCAAAGCACAAGGTCCAGAGAGCGGAATTATTTCCAATGACGGCAATGAAAAAGGGGTCAATCATCGAGCATTTGGCACATGCCGAGTGCGGGATTATCTTCGCTAGTTTGACCGACGATTTGAGCGGGAACGCCAGCTACACTGGTATGGGCGGGCACATCTTTGACGACCACGCTACCCGCACCGACTTTCGCGTTGAATCCAATTTCAACATTGCCGAGGATCTTCGCCCCTGCGCCGATGAGCACGCCACTCCGTATTTTAGGGTGTCGATCCCCTCGCTCTTTGCCCGTTCCGCCAAGGGTCACTTCATGGAGGATGGAGACAGAATCTTCAATCACGGCGGTTTCTCCGGCGACAAAGCTAGTCGCATGGTCGAGCAAAATTCCTGAGCCAATTTGGGCGGCTGGGTGAATATCGACCCCAAATCGCTCAGCGATCAAACTTTGTAAGTATCGGGCAAAGTCTTTCCGCCCCGCCGTCCATAAGTAATGGCTGAGACGGTAGCATATTAAAGCTTGAAAGCCCTTGAAGTAGAGGAGCGGCGTCAGGATGTCTGGGCAGGCTGGATCGCGCTCTCGAACGGCTTGCATATCTTTGGCAATTGCTTGGAGAATGTTGGGGTCCGAGCGGAAGGCTTCTTCAAAAGCGGAGTGAAGGACTTCGAGCGAGGCGGTCTCATTGACGAGTTTTCGGGTGATTCTATAAATCAAACATTCAGAGAAGGAGCCACGCTCGAGGACGCTTTCCTTCAGTAGGGTGGTCAGTGCTGGCTCTGATTCTTTCAGTGCGTGGGCCAATGCTTGTAGCTCTTTCCAGTGGGCATCTAGATCAATTGTTTGCATGTGAACGAGGCGAATAAGTACATTTAATACTCGTGTTTTTTAATACGCAAGTTTTCTTCTAGGGTAAAGCCTCCTTTTAAATAAATCTGGGAAATCAATGGCACTTTTTAGTTTAGAGTGTGAGGCGGTCACTTAGATCTCGTTCTTTTTTAAGGTTTATCTTAGGGTCAGCGCATTTTTTATTTTAGCGATGCTTTCTTATTGATTTGAGTCTGAACACTCTACTTTATTAAGTTAAATCACACTTATGGCAACAGGACTTTTATTTTCAGGGCAGGGTGCACAGTATGTCGGCATGGGGCAAAGCCTCTGCGAACACTCGGATGCAGTAGACGCTTTATATCATTCAGCAAATGAAATTTTAGGCTGGGATTTGAAGCAAATTTGTTTTCACGGGCCTGACGAGGACTTGACGGAGACACGGGTCTGCCAGCCCGCTTTGTATGTCCATGGATACGCCTTGTATCAACTGTTAGAATCGCGGGGGCATCTATCCGATGTCGCTGTCGTCTTTGGGCTGAGTCTGGGCGAATTGACTGCTTTGGCTGCGGCGGGAGTCTATGATTTTGAGACGGGCTTGCGTTTGGTTGCTGAGCGAGGTCGTCTCATGCAAGCGGCTTGTGATGCAACCGAAGGCGGTATGGCAAGCGTAATTGGCGGGGAGGTTTCAGCAGTTGAGGCTTTGTGCGAGGAGTTTTCCATTGAAATTGCCAATTATAACTGCCCCGGACAAATCGTGATTTCTGGTTTAAAAGATCGTGTGCTTGAGGCGGTTGAGGCTTCAAAGGGCAGGGGGTTTAAGCTAGTGAAGCCACTCAATGTTGCCGGTGCCTATCACAGTCAATTAATGCAGTCGGCTAAGGAGGCTTTTGCCGAATATATTGCCCCCTTTGAATTTCAAAAACCGAACTATCCCGTCTTCACCAATGTAACTGGGTCGGCGATTGCTGAGCCCGAGGCGATTAAAGCGGCATTGGTTGAGCAAATTGTTTCTTCAGTTCGCTTTCAGGACTGTATTTTGGGCTCGAGTCAAAGCCTTGGCGTAAATGCCTTTGTTGAGTGTGGTCCTGCCAAGGTGTTGGCGGGCTTGGTGCGGAGAACCGATAAGTCCCTTGCCGTTCAGTCACTGTCCGAATTTGCGGATATCGAGGGCTTTGCCCAAGAGGGTTAAAAGAAGCCCCTTTTTCCCGTTCAACTGTCTGGCAGATCCCAATTAAATTTGGTAGTCGTTAACGCCGGATGGTAAGTGCAGCCCGCATTCGCGTTTCAATCCATTAAAGCGGGTTTCTTCTGCAGACATATTTGCTTTGAGTGGACTGGAACTGTGCCAATCACCGACGGAGACATAGCCTTTTTCCCAAAGTGGGTGGTAGGGTAGATTGTTTTCACTCAAATACTGGTAAATGGTGGCATCATCCCAATCAATGATCGGATAGATTTTAGTGATTTTGTTCTGCACTTCAACGGCGGCACGATTTTGCCGGCTTTGTGATTGCACTCGGCGAACCCCAGAGAGCCAGGCACGGGCATTGAGTTCAGTCACCGCTCGATTCATCGGCTCTATTTTATTCAGGGCATTATAACGGTCTAATCCCTCTATGCCTTGTTCCCAAAGTTTGCCGTAGCGCGCTTCTTGCTCCTGTGGACTGAGTTCTGAGCCATAGGTATGGATGTTTAAGTCTAAGCGATTGATCAGCGTTTCTGCAAAACTGTAGGTCTCAGGAAATAAGTAGCCCGTATCGATAAAAACAATGGGAATTTTCGGTATTTGTTGAGTGACGAGGTGGAGTAAAACCGCACTCTGCACTCCGAAACTGGTGCTCATAATCAGGCCGTCTCCGAATTGCTCCTTCGCCCAGCGTATGCGGTCGGAGGCGGAACTTTTTTCAAGCTGAGTAAAGTCCTTTTGTCGCGGTTTATCCCTTAGATTTTCGAGATCGCTCTTGAGCATAGATTGCATTTATTAGTTTTTTACTCAAAAAGTCAACATTACTCTTTGTATGCCCGTATAATTTAGTCTTCTGGCGGTAATTCGAGCACCTGCCAAGGGAGTCCGTATTGGTTCAGTGCCTCCATAAAGGGATCGGGATCCATTTCCTCCATATTCCAAACGCCTGCCTTTCTCCAAGCCCCAGTGAGAAGCATTTCGGCACCTATGCGGGCGGGAACGCCTGTAGTGTAAGAGATCGCTTGACTGCCAACTTCTCGGTAACTGGCTTCATGGTCGCAAACATTATAGATAAAAACGCGTTTTTTCTTACCCGCTTGGATGCCAGTAATTTCGCAACCGATGCAGGTCTTTCCCTTGGTTCTCGGTCCGAGGCTGGCTGGATCGGGGAGAACTGCTTTTAAAAATTCTATCGGCTGAATTTTTTGGCCATTCACTTCAATGGGCTGAATCGAGGTCATTCCGACATTCTCTAAGACCTTTAGGTGGGTTAAGTATTTTTCTGAGAAAGTCATCCAGAAGCGAATTTGTTTTAAGCCGCGAATATTTTGACTGAGTGATTCCAGTTCTTCATGGTAAAGCAAGTAAGCTTCTTGTTCACCGACAACTGGGAAATCATAAGTTCGATGAACACTCATTGCATCGACTTCAATCCAATTGCCTTCCTTCCAATAGCGACCCTTTTGAGTGATTTCCCGAATGTTGATTTCTGGATTAAAGTTGGTCGCAAAGGGATAGCCATGATCGCCGGCGTTGGCATCGAGAATGTCAATGCTCTCAATCGAATCAAAGAGGTGCTTTTGAGCATAGGCACAGAAAACATTGGTCACGCCTGGGTCAAAGCCCGACCCGAGGAGTGCCGTCCGTCCCGCCTCTTTGAAGCGTTGGCGATAGGCCCATTGCCATTTGTATTCAAATTTTGCTTCTTCTGGTGGCTCATAGTTAGCCGTGTCCAAGTAGTCCACTCCTGCGGCAAGGCAGGCATCCATCAAGGGTAAGTCTTGGTAGGGCAGAGCCACATTGATGACTAAATTTGGCTTTTCTCGTTCCAAAAATGCAGTGGTCGCCTCGACATCATCGGCATCGATTGCGTGGGTCTGTATCGTTTGTCCCGTTTTGGCGTGAACCGATGCAGCGATGGCATCACATTTTTTAAGCGTTCTCGATGCGAGTACAATTTCGCTAAAAATTTTAGGGGCTTGGGCGCATTTGTGAGCGACAACCCGACCGACGCCACCGGCTCCAATGATGATTACTTTTGACATACTGTTTCTTCTGTTTTTATTTACGCATTTATCAAGTTCTAAAACATTCAGGCAGTTATTTTAGCACAATTCCTTTCTTTGACAATTTTTCCTGTCTCGCTTCTAATTTCCTTTTAATTTATTTTCACATGCAACTCGATCAAGACTTCGCTTTAATTAGAGATACTCTAGCTACTATCATTCCAGCCGGTGAAGAGCAGGTGATCCCTGCAGGTACAGTGTGTAATATTTCTCAAGCCTTAGGTGGTGCTGTGACCGTTCGCACTGCAGAAGGTTTGTATCGAATACCGAGCAAGGATTGGGATGCGCTCGGCGCAGAACTGGAGACGTATTTGTCCAAGCAGGCAGAAGCTTCTTCTACCTCTGCTCCCGAGGAGGACTTTTCTGATGCACGGGTTTGGGAGGCTTTGAAGCAGTGTTTTGATCCAGAGATTCCCTTAAATATAGTCGACCTAGGTCTGATCTATGATTTGCGTATTTCCGATGCAGATGCTGAGGGCTTGCATCAGGTGTCGGTTCAAATGACCTTAACTGCTCAGGGTTGCGGCATGGGTCCAGTGATTGCTGAAGATGCAAAACAGCAAATCGAAGCGATTGCCCAAGTGAAATCCGCTGAGGTGTCGATCATTTGGGAACCCCCTTGGAATCCGCACATGATATCAGAGTCCGGTCGCCAAAAACTTGGGCTCGATTAATCGAGCATTTTTAATACCCACTCAGGTTATTCGGGCATCATTGAAGAATGGTGCTCAATGATTTCCCAACGCCCTTCTTTCTGTGCGTAGACATAGGTAAAGCGGGCCTGAACAGAGGCGCCATCGGCAAATGAAAAGGTGTAGATGCCAGAATTAAGGGCTATTTCTCCGAGTATCCGAACATTGGACTCATTGAGGGTTCCTTCAGGTTTCTTTGCCAGAAAGTGAACAAAGTAATCTTCGATTTCTTTGTGGTTGTGGCGCACTTTATTGGATACAGTGGGCAGTAGAATCGCATCTACAGCGTAAAGAGCAGCAACCTGCTTTGGATCACCGGTCTTTAGGGCGTTATTCCAACTATTGAAGAGGTTAATTATGTCTTGTTTATTCATAAGATTTTTTTTCTACACTTATAATTATTGAGCTATTTTCAAGCGAATTTGAACTTAATTTCTTTTAATTTTATTCGTCGGCAATTTGTTTTAACTGCTTTCTCTTTTAAGCATTCAATTAGAGTATCGACAGTTTAAAATTTGAAAAAGACTGCTCCCTTGGATGGCAGGAGAATCGTTTATTTGAATTTGCGAAAAATACGCTCTCTAGAGTGGATGGTGGGGCTTGTCTTTTTTGCTTTAATTCCACGAATAGGCAAACCTTGGTGCATGCCTCCAGAGAGAACGGCATAAAAACTTCCGATAGTGACTTTGCTTTGAATCTTTATGGGTAGAGCGGGTGAAGCATCATTCAATCTATGAAGAAAGAGGAATAGGTTGGCATCAGGGCTCTTTTTAAAAACGCCTCTCAAATCGTGTGTTTCAATGGCAATCCGCTGACTGTGAAATGAACCGACCGAGCTATTAACTGGTTCAGTCCCACTAAGCTGGGACTTTAGTTCGATAATCTTCCCCCCATCAGTGACGCTTTGCTCGTGGTAAGGGTTATTTTGAAAATCGTTCTGGCAGATTGCGAGGATGAGGCTGAGCGGGTCTTGGCAACCTTCAACTGCATCGATTGGGTCACTAGCGATTCCGTTTTTTGTTTCAAAGATTTTTTCTTTTTCCCAATCAAAGTATAGGATGGAATGCTCGTTTTCATTTCCTTGCTTCAAGTGTTTTTGATAATAGTGGGGCTTGAGATTCTCTACGAGAAGGGTGCTTTCAATCTTACTAGTTACAGGATAGAATGAATTTAGGATGGGATCGGACTGAGCAGTGAAATGAATTACTAATTTAGGTCGAGGGTCGGAGTCAGAGGACTCTGCATTCTGGACTGAGAATTTCAGTTGTGCCGTACCGACCTTAATAAAACTCCAATAGAGATTGTAGTCATAATAGCTTTCAGTTCGAAAGAGCTCAGTTAGACCAAGGTGAGCTTCATTCGATATTTGTTGCCCTGTCGAGCTAGCTTGGGCAGAGGAAATTAAAGCGGTAAAAAAAGGCATCATTCCTGCTACTACTGTTATTCCTGCTACTATTGTTATTCCTGCTAATGGAAAACGGAACTTCACTGATGCATACCGATAAATCAAAGGCTTTATTATTCGAAGAAGACGAAAAAATTTGGGGATTAGGGCAATTCGAAATATTCTACTCACTGTATCGTTGATTCATTTATAAAATCAATCTATGGATAAAGGCAGAATGAAAAAAAGACAATCAGTTTACGAGAAGGTGCTGGAAATTAACCTAGATCCAAGCATCTATGGAGTCTTTGCTGAGATTGGGGCTGGTCAAGAAACAGCCAATTGGTTTTTTCGAGTATCGGCAACGGCCGGCACAGTGGCTAAAACCATTTCTGCTTATGATATGATTATGAGTGATGCGCTCTACGGAAAGACAGAGCGCTATGTCTCTCAGGAGCGTTTGCGCTCCATGCTAGCCTATGAGTTTGATCTTCTCGTTCAGCGTTTAGGGCAATCGAAAAGTGATGCGACTACTTTTTTTGCCTTTTCAAATACGGTTAAGGCACGGGGATACCAAGATGACAGTGAGTGCCATGGGTGGCTTGGCATCCGATTTCAATTAAAGCCAAAGGAGCCTCCTTGTGAAATTCGCATTCATGTCCGTCTACTTGATAAGCACAATCCAGATCAGATGGAAGCGCTGGGAATTATTGGGGTTAACTTAATCTATGCCGCCTACAAATTTCGGGATGACCTAGGGCGTTTTGTCGATTCATTAGTCGATGGTTTAGATCAAAGTCGAGTGGAGATCGATGTCCTTAGATTTGAAGAAGAAGGATTTAAATTTGTCGATAATCGTTTGTGTGCCTTGCAATTGGTTCAGAGTGGACTCACCGAGGCAACCGTCTTTGACACTCGAGGTGAGGTGATTCAACCTATGGAGATTTTATATAAGAAACCCATTCTCCTCTTACGCGGCAGCTTTAATCCCATTTTGAAGCTCCATTTAGATATGTTGGAGCAGTCAAAAAGAATTTTCCAATCCGAGCTCTCCGATTGTGCGGATGGTCATCCCGTTGAAATATGTGAGATCAGTACAAACAATCTATTGCGCGATGGGCGAATGGATCATGGGGATTTCTTGGATCGTGCCGATGCGATTCAATCTGTGGGCAAAACTGTACTAATTTCACGCAGTGCAGAATTTTACCGACTGGCGACATATTTGAGCCATTGCACGAGTCAACCCATTGCCATTGTCCTCAGTATCGGATTGTTGAATGAACTCTTTAAGGATAAGTGGTCGCAAGATTTAGAGGGCGGACTTTTGGAGTCCTTCGGTCGCCTGTTTAAAAACAAAGTTAATCTCTATGTCTATCCTTGGCATAATTTAAAGAGTGGTGAACTCGTAAGTGCGGATAATTTTAAAGCACCCCAGAGCTGGGAATTATTCTATCGGCATTTGAAAGAAAATAAGCGTATTCGTTCGGTTGGAACGGGCGACCCTGCCTTGTTAGCAAAAACAGGTCGCGCTGTCTTAAATCAAATTTTAGCAGGGGATTCCAATTGGAAAAATTGGGTTCCTGAAGAAGCCCTAGAAATTGTCGAACGGCAATTTCTCGAGAGCCATTCCGGGACAACAGATTAATAAACATCGCGCAAATAGCGCTTCTCTGCTTTCAATTGCGCAATGTAGTCTTTCGCTTCGTCCTCGGAGAGTCCTGCTTGCTGGCTAACAATTTCATGTAAAGCAGTGTCGACATCTCGAGCCATGCGACTGGCATCGCCGCAGACATAGAAATAGGCACCCGCCTCAAGCCACTTAAACAGTTCCTCAGCGTTAGCCTTCATTTTATCCTGCACATAGACCTTTTCTTTTTGGTCTCGAGAAAAGGCCAGGTCGATCTTGTTGAGAACGCCTTCTTTTTGGTAAGATTGCCATTCGGCTTGATAAAGAAAGTCACTGAGAAAGTGTTGGTCGCCAAAGAAGAGCCAATTTTTTCCCTGAGCACCGCTGACTTTTCTTTCTTGGATAAAGGCTCGGAAGGGAGCAATTCCCGTACCGGGACCAACCATAATGATTGGAGCATTTGAATCTTCAGGTAACTTAAAATTTTTATTCGGTGTTACGAAGACCTTAGCCGTGCTTTCAATTTCGATGCGATCTGCCAAAAAAGTAGAACACACACCTTCGCGTGTTCTGCCTTGACTGGGGTAGCGAACCACTCCAACGGTTAGATGGACAGAATTTGGGTGGGCTTTTTGACTTGAGGCAATCGAGTAAAGGCGAGGCGGTAGCTTCCTCAGTAGTTCGACAAAGTCTTGCTCGGATAGATTAGGAGCAGGAAAGTCTACGAGCACATCAATGCTGTCACGCCCTTGAATATACGCTTGAATGCTTGTTTTGTCCTCCGCATCGAGTAGAGCGGTCAATTCTGTATTCTTTGCTAGGGCATTGTAGCGGGTGAGAAAGGGAATCGATAGGGTAGTGATATCGAGTTCGGAAATTAAGGCCTCCTTAAGTTGATAGCTTTCGCCCTTAATTGATACGGAAGATTCCGGATCAAAGGATCCACTCTCTAATAATAATTCTACTAGTGCTTCGGAATTTTTTGGCTGTACGGCCAAGGAATCACCTACTTCATAATTCAACCCAGAATCTGTTAAATCAAACTCTAAGTGCAGTGTATCTTTTGCTGAACCAGTTCCATTTAGGTGAATGCGTTCGGAAAGTTGTGCGAGGTAAGGGTTTTTTCGCGAGTATTTAATTTCAGCTTTCGTACTTGGTTTTTGGCTAGTGCGATCGCTCACCGCATTAACTGTGCGTGTCATAAACGGAGCAAAAGCTTTCAAAGTAGCATCTGCCCAAGCAGAATAATCGTCGTCAAAATCAACATCGCAATCGACTCGAGGGTGTAAACGATTGCCTCCGAGTGCTTCGAGGCGGGCGTCGAAGTCTTTGCCCGTCTTGCAGAAGTGTTCATAACTAGTGTCCCCCAGTGCGAGAACAGAGAAGTTCAAATCTTGGAGTTTAGGAGCAGAATCGCGCATCACCGCTTCGTAGAATTCAGTTGCCGTTTCCGGCGGATCTCCTTCGCCCCATGTGCTGACGATCAAGAGAAGGTGTTTAACCTTTTCAAGGGCGGCAACTTTGAGATCAGCCATGTTGGAAATCTGGGTGCGAATGCCCAACTTTTCCGCTTTTTCTACGGTTTGTTCGGCTAAACTCTCTGCATTGCCAGATTCAGTTCCGTAGAGAATGAGCAAGGGTTCAATCGCCTGACCTTCAGTGGCGAACGATTCATTTAAATAGTCACGCAACCAACCGATTTCAGAAGCGTCCATTTTTGCGATAACACTTTCAAGCTGTTTGGAGAGTGCAGGCTTGATAGGTGAATCTTTAGGAAAAGTATGGGACATATTGCTCATGAATGAAAATTATTGAATTAAAAATTACTCAAACTATTGGTCTTAACGCTTGCTTATTTAAAATCTATGATTTCTTTTATTACTTCTTAACTGACAAACAAATAATTAGAGTCAAGTCGTTGCCGTAAATAAAATTTCTAAGGCCTGCATATTAATCAGCAATAATTTTATGATATCCGAAAGCCAATCGCCTGAAAAGCTCCATAAAAATGAGTCGATCAAAGCCTCAAGTGCCTTTCTTCGTGGAACCATTCTCGAAGGTTTATCTGATTCTGTTAACGGCTCAATCTCTGCTGATGACCAGCAATTGACAAAATTTCATGGTATCTATCAGCAGGATAATCGAGATATCCGAGCGGAACGCCGTAGAAAGAAATTAGACAAGGCCTATACTTTTATGGCGCGTATTTGCTTGCCGGGTGGGATTTGTACGCCTGATCAATGGATAGCGGTGGATGACTTATCTAATTATTGTGAATTTAACACCCTAAAGCTGACGACTCGACAGGCTTTTCAATTACATGGTATTCTCAAGAGCAATCTCAAGCACACGATTAAAACAGTGAACGACGCTCTTTTGACGACTTTAGCTGCTTGTGGAGATGTCAACCGCAATGTTATGTGTAATCCTAATCCGCCGCAAAGTGAGGTTTACTCAGAGGTACAGGCTATTGCTGAAGTTGTGGATACCCAGTTAAAGCCCAAGACCTCAGCATATGCGGAAATATGGCTAGATGGTGATAAAGTTCTCTCTCATGGTGAGAAGGAAGTCGAGCCCCTGTACGGTGCGACTTATCTGCCCAGAAAATTTAAAATTGCTTTTGCCATTCCTCCCCATAACGATGTGGATGTTTTTGCTCATTGTTTGGGCTTTATCGCGATTATTGAAGACGATCGTTTGCTCGGCTTTAATGTGACTATAGGTGGGGGTTTGGGGATGACGCATGGAAACGAAGCTACCTTTCCCCGCTTAGCCGATGTGATCGGTTTTTGCACACCGGATCAAGTCGTGGCCGTCTCTGAAAAGATTGTCAGTATCCAGCGTGATTTTGGAGACCGAAGCAACCGAGCCCACGCTCGTTTTAAGTATACAGTGGAAGACCGTGGGGCAGATTTTATTCTCAAGGAGTTGAATCAGCGTCTGGGCTTTTCTCTTGAGCCCGCCAAGCCGTACAAATTTGAGAGTAATGGCGATCGTTATGGTTGGGTGCAGGATTATGAAGGGTACTGGAATCTAGGTCTCTTTATCGAAGGAGGGCGCGTAGCCGATAGTGACTCGCTCAAGCTGAAGACTGGACTGAGGAAAATTGCCGAAGTGCACTCTGGGGACTTTCGACTGACCGCCAACCAAAACATCATTATCGGTCGGGTTGCGGAATCGGACAAAGAAAAGATAGATGCTTTGGTGAAAGAACACCAACTCGATGGTTACGCCGCTTTTTCTGGACTTCGCAAGCATCAAATTGCCTGTGTTGCTCTACCTACCTGTGGATTAGCACTGGCAGAATCAGAGCGTTACTTGCCCAAATTAGTTTCCGAGATAGAAGTCTTATTAGAAGAGCTTGGTCTGTTCGATGAACCGATTGTTATTCGCTCGACGGGTTGTCCCAACGGTTGTGGTCGACCTTATCTAGGAGAAATTGGTTTGGTCGGAAAAGTTCCAGGGAAGTATAATTTGTACCTTGGAGCTGGCTTTGAAGGTGAGCGTTTAAACAAGCTCTACAAAGCATCAGTCACGCACGAGCAGATTCTAGCTAGCTTAAAACCGATCTTCATTGACTATGCGAAGAATCGTCAGTCGGGTGAGCGATTGGGTGATTTCACTATTCGAGCAGGCTATGTTAATGCAACAGATGCAGGTCGTGAATTTCACGCAAATTTGAAAGAGACGCAGTGCAAAGATTGATCTGCCAGCGAGAAACAAGCGATTCAATGATTAATCTGGATGGCTGAAATAGTTTGCTGAACTAACTTAGGCTTAGGCGTACGACATTTTGGCCCGTACTTGTATCAAGCGTTTTTCCTCAATCGAATAAGCGGTCAGTTCTCCTCCGTAGACACAGCCTGTATCGAGACAGAGGGTCTGCTTTCTTTTAAAGACCCTACGCCTTGGTGTGTGTCCATAAATCACCTGTTCTTTTCCTTTCCAAAAATGAGACCAAAGTTTCGCCTTGGGTGCTGAAGAGCGTTTTTCTGGCAAACCTGACTGGGTGATTACTTGTACATGGGTTACGGTTTCAATGCTTTGTTTATGCCAAGGGATGTTGGGAACGAAACCTCCATGCACGAAGATAGTGTTAAGTCTATGGTCATAAATAAATTTGGGTAATTTTTTGAGAAACTTCCAATCGCTTTTACTGAGGGCTTCGGCAGTTATTTGATTGTAGGAATTTAATTCACTGAGTCGTTTTTCTTTTTTTGCTCGGAGCAAACGCCATTCATGGTTGCCCATAAGTGTTTCAATCTGATAAGCACGGGCAAGCTCGATACAGGCAGTGCTATCTGGTCCCTTATTGATTAAGTCGCCGACTTGAAGGATGCGGTCGCCTGCTTGAGGGTTAATTTTCTTGAGTAATTTTTCAAATTCTCGGGCGCATCCGTGAACGTCTCCTATTGCAATGGTTCTTCCCATAAGCTCAAAGAAAATTTATAATTCTAGCAGGGCAATCAATTTTTAATTGATGCGAGCAAAAGATTCTAAATGATAGGCTTAAAACCCCCTTTAATCGCATTATGGTTCACTGGCACATAAAAGACTTTGGAAAGCAATCTTCAATTACGGGCAAGGTTTTCGAAGAAGGTGCTCAAGTGCATAGTATTTTGCTAAAAGATTCGCTAGAAAAAGAACTCGTTCGTTTCGACATGCTTGAGAGCGAATTAGACGATTGGCAGCCATCTAATTCGGCAGTTCTTTTAGGTCGTTGGTCTCGCCAGTTCTCCGCTGAGGAAAAAGTCCTGTCTAAAGAAGAACGCAAAGATTCAGCAGAAAACTTTTTCATTTCACTGTATGATGCAGAAACGGTTGATAAATCGATGGAAGAGGGGCGATTACTGCGTTACCTATTCGCCATTTCTCTCGAAAGAAATCGAATTTTGAAATCGCTCCCCATGAAGTTGGGCGCTTCAGTGCAAACTTATGTACATGTAAAAACGAAGCGAAAGTTTGAAGTGCCTATAGAAATCCCCAGCTCTGAAAGCGTTTCTAAAATTGAATCGATCATTGGCGATTTGCTATTGTGACTGTTTTTGACTCATGGATTCTTTAAGGTGTTTTGTTTTCTGTGCCTTTGTTTTTGCTGGGCTCTTTTTATCGCATATTGGGCTGTCTGCTTTAGTTTGGCCCACACCCAATTCCGCTTTTGCTCAAGGGAATTCTATCCAATCCTACATTCAAGCGACGGCTTCTAAAGATCCGCAATCAGGCCTGTATGGTATGGTGCGCAATCAGGGGACAAAGTTTCACGAAGGAATTGATTTATTCGGATTGCAATTTGATTTGAATAATGAGGTGGTCGATTCTATTTATGCCGTATTGCCAGGTCAGGTTGTCTACATCAATCATACGGAGAATAGAAGTGGCTATGGGCGATACCTCGTGCTTTTACACCGTTTAGACGGACTGAGATTTTACAGCTTATATGCCCATCTCCATTCTGTTGATCCCGGTATTAAACTTGGAATGGAGCTTCCCGAGGGTGCGACTTTAGGTCGCATGGGTCGCAGTGCGGGCGGCTATACCATCCCTAAAGAGCGGGCTCATTTGCACTTTGAAATCGGTTTACGCTATTCGAAGGGATTTCAATCTTGGTACGATGCGCAGTCCTTTCCCAGTAAAAACTGGCATGGAGCTTGGAATGGCTTAAATTTGTTTGGGGTCGACCCGCTTGATTTTTATCGATCTGTCCGTTCGGGGAAGACTTCAGATTTTTTGGATTATTTGAAATCCTTGCCCATTCAACTCAGCGTTCAAGTTCCCTTTAGGGGAATTCCGGATTTTGTTCGAGAAAACCCTACCTTTGTCTTAGAAAGCAGTTTGAATGTTTCGAGTATTGTGGGTTGGGAGATTTCCTTTGCCCGCTTTGGCGTTCCCATAAAATGGAGAGCCTTGAAGGAATCCGAATTAGATGAACGAGCTCAGACAGCACCGTGTATAATCAGCTATCGTTCAGAATTCGCCGAACGCTTTTCCCTTGACCCGGCTCTCTTTGAGTTGAATGGGAGGCAGGTGCTCCCGTCTAGGCTCTTGTATACAAAATTAGAAAAATTATTTCTTCAATCGCCTTAAGCATAGGACCACAGCCTTATATTGCGATTTAGTTGTCCTATTATTGCCCTATAATTGCCTTTAATTTAAACCATCTCCACGGGATGTGCGCCTCACAGAATCTGCGCTTATTTAATCTTATTTAAATTGCCGTCAGAAAGAATTCTGTCAGCACCCAATTCCTTTAGTTTATTGATATCCTTGGCATTTACCTTTTTCAAGTAAGCGACGATTTTAATAGAAGCGTTTTTTTTGGAGTTGAGTTGGCTAATCTCGTTTGAGGTCTCGGATAGTGACGATCCAATCGAGCAGAGAAAGGCATCGGACTGGGCTTGAATAGCCGATTTGAAGGCGAATTTAAGTTGCTTGGTTTTTAAAATCGATGCTTCAAGGGCGATGGTGCATTTTAAGTTTTTCTTTTTGCTCGCTTGAGTCAGTAGTTCGATTTCCTCAGCGATTGAGTTTTTTTCACCAGCTCGCAAGGCGGAATAGTTTATGAATACAGTTACTGCTGTCGCTCCTAATTTAGCGACAGAATCAATCTCACTGATTTTAGCTTGAAGGGTGGAGCGACCATGGGGATAAGCGATTACGCTATCGATGGTGATATTTGTGTTATCGAGAAGTTCAGCACAAAGTTGAACATTAGTTGGGTAGACCAGTACCGATTCGAGTTGGTTGCTAATAGCTGCATCGCAGAGCGAGCAGATGTCACCCTCTGTAGCATAGAGATTTAAATTTGTAGAGATAATGGTGTCAGTGGCTAGCATCTTTGAGTCGAGACAAAAGCTTTTGCGGTATTAGGGTTTAGTCGGGTACTTGAATCCGGTACTAGATAAAAGACAAAGTAAAAGACAAAGAGTGGTGAGACGGGAGGTAACGAAAGGTGGTGAGACGGATGGTGAGACGGGTGTTGGAAGGGAGAAAACTCACTGCCAAATGTTATGCAACTTGTTTTGTAACTTATTTGTAACTTTAGTTAAGGAATTGCAGAAAATCAAATAGATAGTTTAGTTAATTTTCTTTTCAATTTCTGACCAATCAAGTTCGAAAAATATTCGCTTCCCCACTGGATTAGCCAGTGGTTCTTTGCATTGAAACAACAGAGAAGGAAGTTTTTCTAAAGTCGAAGGGTGTTCCCTAGCTGTATCAAAAAAATGGGATTGAATCGCCGCCTGAGCAATTTGTTCGCAAAAGAGGTCTTGCCTAGCGTTTTTTGAAAACGAACCACGGGTTCTGATTTCATCGATTAAATCTCTAAGGTAGCTTTCTGCTCGATCTATATTCAGCCAGTTGGGAATACTGAATACTCGATAACAATGCTTGGCAAAGGGCTCAATGGTGAAACCACATTGAGCAAAAGCTTTCAAATGATATTCGAGTGCACTTGAGGCTAGGGGTTCCACTTCAATGTGCAAGGGAATCATCAGCGTTTGGGTGCTCGTTTCTTGCCGTTTAAATGCCTCGAGTATCGATTCGTAGCGAATGCGTTGTCTCGCTCTGAGGATATTCAAAAATACAATACCTTGAGCTGTTTCATAGAGGGCATAATTGTCTTTACGACGATGCAGAAAACGCCATTCGAGTTTTACTGGAGTATCTTTTGATTCTGAACTATATGCCTGAGCTGCTTCCTTTACTTCTGTTGGCTCATAGGTTGTTGAGGGTGTACTCGTATGATTCGGATCGGTTGAGCGGCTTTTTTCTAAAGGACTTTCTGTTTTAATTGGCTCTTTTTCTTTGAGATCACTGGTCGGAATAATCGGAAGGGACTTAGCGTGGGGGAACTGGGATAGATTTACTGGATCATTGGCTATCCATTCTGCCTTAGACACTTCAAGTTCCTTGAATATGGCCTCTAGAACAAATTGTCGAACCTGAGATTCTTGACGAAAGCGTATCTCCTTTTTTGTCGGGTGAATATTTACATCAATTTCAGCTGGAAAGATCTCTAAAAAGAGGAAGACAATCGGGAAGCGGCCCTTGGGAATTCTTCCCTTATAAGCATCGAGTACCGCATAGGATAAAGTACGACTGTCAACTGGACGACGATTGACGAAAAAGAAGAGTTCCCTTCGTGAGGACCGGTCGATGCCTATTTTGGAGATGCAGCCTGTGAGTTTAACATTCATAGAGGAATCCTCGGCTGAGATGGGTATAAGGTCTTTGGCAATGTTTTGATTCCAAAGTTCAGTGATTCGATCTTCTAATGACCGACAAGGCGGGGATTTGAGAATGACTTTACCAGAATCAATTAATTCAAAGGCAATGCTTGGGTGAGCTAAAGCAAAGAGCCGTGTCATGTAGTGAATGTGGGCTGATTCAGTGGCTTCTGTCTTAAGAAATTTTCTCCGAGCGGGAACACCCATAAATAGATTATCGACGCGTATGCTCGTTCCTTGGGGCATACCGCAGGCTTTTTTATGAATTAGTTTGCCTGCATGGATGAGGATTTCCGTTCCTTCAACTCTATCTTTAGTACGAGTTTTTAAGGTAAATTTAGAAACGGATGCAATTGAAGGAAGGGCTTCTCCTCGAAAACCAAAGCTAGTGATAGAATTGAGATCAGCTGCTTCGGTGAGTTTGCTCGTGGCGTGTCTTTCCAATGCGAGTAAGGCTTCATCTTCAGCCATGCCCATCCCGTTATCACTTATCTGCATCGTGGATTTACCGCCGTTTTTTATTTCTATAGCAATTTTTGTTGCCCCTGCATCAATGCTATTTTCAACCAGTTCCTTGATAACTGCAACGGGTCGTTCAATTACCTCACCTGCTGCAATTTGATTGGCAACACGATCGCTAAGAATTTTAATTTTAGACATAGATTATTGAGTAATTTAAAAGACCGGGGAATAGTTTTTATTTCAGCACTAGACATAGCGAATTTGTAAGCTAATGTCAGTCTTTATGAAAAATTCTCTCGTTAATGAGGCAAGCTTGTATCTGAAGCAACACGCAAATAATCCTGTGGCTTGGCAGATTTGGGGTCAGGAAGCTTTTGAGCAGGCGCAGAAAGAGGATAAACCGGTCTTGATTTCAATTGGCTATTCGTCCTGTCATTGGTGTCATGTTATGGCAAAAGAGTGTTTTTCTGATCCTTATATTGCCGAAATTATGAACGAACATTTTGTCTGCATCAAAGTTGATCGCGAAGAACGCCCCGATGTCGATCAAGTTTATATGGAAGCTGTTCAAATGATACTTCAACGCGGGGGATGGCCACTCAATGTTTTTTGTTTGCCTGACGGTCGTCCGTTTTTTGGCGGTACTTATTTTCCGCCTGAGGATCGCGGCAATGGACTCATTCCTTGGCCTCAATTGTTGATTCGTATTGCTGAGCACTACCGAAAGTCGAAAGAGGATTTATTGGAAAATGCAGAAGCGATTCGCAATAATCTCATAGCACAAAGTGCCAGTTCTGTCGATGAGACAGCACTGGATCCCTCGGATTTGATTGCGGCAGCAGACGGTATTTGTGGCAATCACGACGATCAGTATGGAGGATTCGGAAGTGCCCCAAAGTTTCCCCAAGCTATGGTGTATAATTTTCTTCTAACTATGCGTGGGTTTGAACAGAGCCCCAAAGTGCTCCGAGATCGCATTGATTCGGTGCTTCAAGTCAGTCTTAGGGCGATGGCACACGGTGGCATTTATGATCAAATAGGAGGGGGCTTTGCCCGCTACAGTGTCGATGCTCATTGGTTAATTCCCCATTTTGAAAAAATGCTTTATGATAATGCGCTGCTCTTGGAGACTTATCTCCGCTCTTGGCTTCGCTATCAACAGCCACTTTATCGATCAATCATCGAGGAGACTGTGGCCTGGCTGGATCGAGACATGCGGATGGATTCAGGGCTTTATGCCGCCTCGTTGGATGCCGATGTTGAGGGTGTTGAAGGTCGTTACTATACTTGGGATCGAGATTCTATTCAGTCGGTTCTTGGAGAGGATCTATCAAAAGTGTTCTCGACTGCTTATGGCGTTCATGCGAGAGGTAATTTTGAATCGAACACCTCGGTATTGGCTTTGCAAGATGGCGATTTTTCAGTCCGTGAGTCATTGGCACCCGCCCGTGAAGCCTTGTGCGAATACCGTGATCGGACCCGAATTAAACCTAACTGTGATCAAAAAGCTTTGACCGCTTGGAATTGCTTGCTCGCTTCTGCTTTCTCAGAAGCGGGTTTTTATATGGGTCGTTCTGAATGGTTACTCAATGCCCGTAAGATTGTCGATGAAATCGGAGCAGTATTGTTGGATACGAGTGGAGAGGCTTACACTTTAAATTCGGTTTACTATGCAGATTCAGATAAACGAATTGAGGGTTTTTTACACGATTATACCTACTATGCCCAAGCCTTACTATCGGTAGCATCTAAAAT
>MDTB01076256.1_pt1 | contig 20291 bp, 24 predicted proteins | sample 811161 | NCBI WGS metagenome assembly MDTB01 (sample SAMN05326650, study PRJNA326480) | marine metagenome | isolation source: seawater | place: Mediterranean Sea | collected 2009 | reverse complement strand
ATTTTTGCAAAGCCTCATATTCGGCGTAAATGGTATAGAACACCTATAAATTGGCCATCCTTCATCTAGCCAAACTTCAAAGTGCCCTAGAGTTAATTTTTCATTAATTTTTGAGAGCAAACTATATACTTCTTTATATTTTTTTTTTGAGATTTTTATATCTAAAACACATGAAACATATATTAAGTTACTTATATCATTGTATCCATATGATAATTGATAATCACACCAATTCCCTCCTACTTCTACATGAATATTTTTATTTTTATCTTTCTCAAAATCCCAACCATTACTAATAATGATATCCTCAACTAAATCTAAAGGGTTATAAGTTGAATCTATATTTTCAAATTTAGTTTGTTTCATTTATACCTTATATTGTGTATGATTCAAAGCATAACCCAATATGAGGTATTTTCCTAACTATTTCTTAACTTTTATCGATTTTTTTTCCAATAGTCTTATTCTTCTTGTCAAAGCTTGATTATCTTTTTGTAATTTGATACACATTTGATTTAAAACATCAAAGTCTTCTTTTTTAATAAAATTTAAAGATTCTAATAATTTTATTATTTTAAACCTAAGTTTTTCTCTTGAATAATCTTTTGCTCCTTCTAGTGCATTCAAAATACCGCCTGATATTTTCATGAAATCTTCTGCTCTACTTTCTTTTTTCATTTAAATTCCTTTTGTAAATAATTAAAATTACTATATTCGTATCATATAATATAGTAAAAATATTTAGGTGTTATATGATTATTGTTACAGGCGGAGCAGGTTTTATAGGCAGCAACTTAGTTAATGAGTTATTGCGGCAAAAAAAAAATGTTATAGTTTGTGATTATAAACAAGCTGTAAGGAAGAAGTATTTCCAGCAATTTAAACTTATTAATGATTTTATAGAACCTTCAGAGTTAGAAAAATATATATTAAATAATGAAATTGAGATAGTTTTTCATTTAGGTGCTATTTCTTCTACAACTTATGAAAATAATAATATATTATGGTTAAATAATACAATTTTTAGTATAAACCTGTGGAAATTATGCAGTAAAAAGAGAATAAGATTAATTTATGCATCTTCTGCCGCAACATATGGTAATGGAAAAGATGGGTTTAAAGACTTACAGGATTATAAATATATTGAAAAACTTAAACCTTTAAACGTCTATGGCTGGACTAAACAGCAAACAGATTTAAGGCAAGTTTTCCTTAGCAACTATCTAAATATATCTCCTCCTCAATGGCTAGGTGTAAAATTTTTCAATGTTTATGGAAATAATGAGTTTCATAAAGTTCATATGAGTTCTGTAATTCTGAAAACCTACAAGGAAATATTGGAAAAAAAACAAACTAAATTATTTAAGTCTTATAATGATAATTATATTGATGGAGAACAAAAAAGAGATTTTATTTACGTAAAAGATTGCATAAATGTATTATTATGGTTTATGGAAAATAGTAATATCTCAGGAATTTATAATTTGGGAACTGGAGAATCCAGAACATTTTTAGATTTAGTTTGTGCAGTGTATAAAGAAATGAATAAAAATGTTAATATTAAATTTGTAGACATGCCGGAAAAAATAAAAAAACAGTATCAATACGAAACAAAGGCTGACTTAAAAAATATTAGAAGTATTGGGTACAATAAGAAATTTTTTTCATTAGAGGATGGAATAAAAGATTATATAAGAAATTTAGTTAATAAAAAAAATGAACTTTCCTAACATAGATTCAACTGCCTTTATTATATTTGGATTGAGTATAAAATGGTATGGAATAGCTTATGCCGTAGGTTTTTTAGGAGGGATAACATATGCAAAAATTTTGTCTAGAAGGTTTAAGCCCTTAAGTCCTAATGTATTTGAAGATATTATTTTATGGGTAGCTATAGGAACTGTATTAGGAGGTAGATTGGGATTTGTAATTTTTTATGATCCTAATTTCTATGTCAATAATTTAGTATTAATAATTTTAGATATTAGAAAAGGCGGAATGTCTTTTCATGGAGGTCTCATTGGAGTTATACTAAGTTGTTATATATTTTCAAGAATTAAAAAAATAGATTTTTTATCTATTATGGATATCGTTTCTTGTTGCGTTCCAATAGGGTTATTTTTTGGAAGATTAGCAAACTTTGTTAATGCAGAACTTTGGGGAAAGCCAACCTCAGTGCCTTGGGGCATAATTTTTCCTGATGCAGGGTTAATTCCTAGACATCCAAGTCAGTTATATGAAGCATTGCTAGAAGGGATTATACTTTTTTTTATCTTAACATATATTTATTCTAGAAAAAATAATTCGAAAGGATTTACTGCTAGTATTTTTTTGATATTATATGGAAGTTTTAGAATATTATGCGAATTTTTTAGAGTTCCAGACTATCATATTGGGTACCTATTAGCAGATGTTATTACTATGGGCATGGTCTTATCAATCCCTATGATTCTTATAGGAACAATAGTATTATTAAGTATTTCTAGATGTCAAAAGAAATAAAAATAAAAATATCTAATGCTATTAAAGCAACTGGTTATCTTTCTTTAAGTGAATTTTTAACCTATGTATTATATGATGAGGAAAAAGGATACTATTCAAAAGACCAAATCATTGGAAGACAAGGTGATTTCATTACCGCTCCTGAAATTAGTCAAACCTTTGGAGAAATGATTGCAAGTTGGATAGTGTTAAATTTAAGAATGCTTAAAATAAAGGAAAATTTTTCTTTTTGTGAATTAGGTCCGGGAAAAGGAACTCTTATGAATGATATCATTAATACTACATCTAAATTAGATAAAGAATTAATTAAAAATATAAATAACGTGTTTTTTTTAGAAAAAGCTAAAATATTTAAACAAATGCTTAGAAAAAAGTTTAAACAGTCTATTGTTTCTGACGACTTTAATAATTTTCCTAAAAGCTTTAATATTATAATAGCTAATGAATTCTTTGACGCTATTCCTCAGAATCAATATATCTATAAAAATACTACTTGGTATGAAAAAGTAGTTGCTCTCGATAGAGAAGAAAATTTATGCTTTAAACTTTTTAAAGCTAATAAAATATCAAATTTTCTTTTTCCTGAGGATAATTTAAAGGAAGGTTATACTTTTGAATATTCTGATTATTATTTTAGCATAATAGATAGACTATTTAAAATCCTTAAAAAATATAGAGGGATGGTTCTAATATTTGATTATACTAAAGAAAAAAATGAAAAAAATAGCACATTATTTTCAATTAAAGACCACAAATATGTTCATCCTTTTGAATATATAGGATCTTCTGATATTAGTTTTAAATTAGACTTTGAAATCTTTAAAAAGGTTGCTGTAAATAATAATTGCTATGCCTTAGGACCTGTAAGCCAATCTTTCTTCCTCCAAAGGTTAGGAATAAACGAAAGGTTTGAAATTCTAATTAAAAAAAATCCTAAGAAAAGAAAATATTTACTTGAACAAAAGAAACGACTTGTTTCAAATTCACAAATGGGAGAAAAGTTTAAAGTACTTGCTATATATGATACAAAACCAGATATAAAATATGGATTTGAATAGAAGTGTATTTCATAAAAAGTAAAATTCTTAACAAGTTTAAGCATGGCTTCTTTACAAAGCTAGGTGGAGTTTCGAAAGGTGTTTATAATTCTTTGAATTGTGGTCTTTCTTCCGCAGATAAAAAAGAGAATATTCTTCTTAATAGACGATTAATAGCTGATGCCCTAAACTTTAAAATAGAAAATTTAATTGTAGCTAATCAGTACCATAGTAGTAAAATATTGTTTACTGACACCAAAACTAAGGATTTAAAGTGTGATGGATTAATAAACTTTTCTTCCAAAATAGCTATAGGAATACTTACTGCTGATTGTTGTCCTATACTAGTTGCTGATAAAAATAATACTATTACTGGATGTATACATGTAGGATGGAAAGGTTTGTATAATCAAATTATAGAAAATTTTATACGTAAAATAGAAAGTCTTAACTTAAATAGTGCCGATATATTATTTGCTATCGGGCCCTCTATAGGAAAAAATAGTTATCAGGTTTCTGAGATTTTTAGAGAAAATTTTATTAAAAAAGAAAAAATATCTATTAATTTTTTTCGTTATGATAAAATTAGTAGAAATTTATATTTTGATATTAAAGGATTGATATATAGAAAATTAAAAATTTGTGGTTTTAAAAATATTTCTTGTTCTAGAAAAGACACCTATACCAGTCAAAATATGTTTTTTAGTTATAGATATTCCTGCCATAATAATAAGAAAGATTATGGAAGGATGTTATCAGTAATAGTAAAAACTTAAATTACTTGTTTACAGTATTTAATTGAATGCTAATAATGAAATTAAAAGATTAAAAATGAAATTACTCTCTTGCAACAGTAACATTACTTTATCAGAGGAAATTGCTATCAAGCTCGATTTGCCTTTGACTAAAGCTAGTATTAAGAAATTCTCTGATGAGGAAATTTTTGTTGAAATCAATGAAAATGTAAGAGGACAGGATGTTTATGTATTACAATCTACATCTAAACCAGCAAATGACAATTTAATGGAATTACTTATATGTATTGATGCTTTAAAAAGAGCTTCAGCTAAACAAATAACTGCTGTTATTCCATACTTTGGGTATGCAAGACAAGACAGAAAGCCTGGACCAAGAACACCTATTTCTGCTAAATTAGTAGCAGACTTAATTACAAGTTCTGGAGCAAGCAGAGTTTTGACAATTGACCTACATGCTGGACAAATACAAGGTTTTTTTGATATACCCGTAGATAATTTATATGCTGCTCCTATATTACTCAATGATATCAAAAGTAATTTTAAAATTGATAAAACTATTATTATTTCACCAGATGTTGGTGGGGTAGTTAGAGCAAGATATATAGCTAATAAACTTAATATTAACCTAGCTATAGTAGATAAAAGAAGAGAAAGAGAAAATGTTTCAGAAGTCTTAAATATCATTGGAGATGTAAAAAATAAAGATTGTATCTTAATCGACGATATTGTAGATACAGCTGGAACTTTGACAAATGCTGCGGAAGCCTTATTATCATCTGGAGCTAATTCGGTATCAGCATATGTTAGTCATGGAATATTTTCTGGACCTGCGTTAGAAAGAATATTAACATCAAGACTTAAGGAAGTAGTAACTACAAATACTATAGGAAAGATTAAGGATGAAGACAAAAGTAAGATAAGAAGATTATCGGTAGCACCATTAATAGCAGAAGCAGTGAAAAGGATAGACAACCACAGTTCTGTTTCTAGTTTATTTATTTAAGGAGAAAATAATGAAGGAAATTAGTGTTTTAAATGCATTAGAAAGAAAAAAAGTAGGAAGTAATTCTACTAAAAAAATTAGAAAGGATCAGAAAATTCCTGCTATTATTTATGGGGATGGAAAGTCGCCTGAGCCAGTCTCTTTAAATCTAAAAGAGCTTAGAATTGAAATTGGTAAATCAGCTTTTATTAATAAAATATATGATATTGATTTAAATAAAAAAAAGGTAAGAGTAATAGTTCAAGGTGTGTCACAAAATCCGGTAACTGACGTTTTAGAGCACGTTGACTTCTTAAGAGTAAATGACAATACAAAAGTTACTATAGAAGTACCAGTAAAATTTATAAATGAAAGTCTTAGTCCAGGCATCAAAAGAGGAGGAGTTCTAAATATAGTAAGATATTCTGTAGAAGTGATTTGTCCTGTAAATAAAATACCTGAAAGTTTTGAATTTGATTTATCTGGCCTTGAAATAGGAGATAGTATACACATAAGTCATACTAAAATTGCAGAAGGTATAGAAACAACTATACAAGATAGAGACTTCACCGTTGCAAGTATCCTTGCTCCATCTGCTTTAGTATCATCTGAAACCTCTGAAGAGAAAACAGATGAAGAAGGAAGTGAAGAAGAAAAAGAAGAAGCTAAAGAGAAAACCGATGAGGAAAAAGAGAAAAAATAAGAATTTATGTTTTTATTAGTAGGTTTAGGTAACGTAGGATATAAATATACATACTCCCGACATAACGTAGGATTCTTAGTTGTAGATCAAATAGTAGACCAATTTGGATTAAATAATTTAGGAAAAAAAAATAATAGTATGTTGTTTAAGGGAAAGATAGGAAAAAAAAATATTTTGGTTATGAAGCCCCTTACTATGATGAATCAGTCAGGAAAGGCTGTTAGTAATATAAAAAATTTTTATAAGATACCGCTGGAAAAAGTATTTGTTTTTTATGACGAAATAGATTTAACCTTTTTAAAATTAAAAGTGAAGATTGGGGGAAGTTCTGCTGGGCACAATGGAATCAAAAGTATAGATAAACTTATAGAAAGAAATTACTATAGAATAAGGATAGGCATAGGAAAACCAGAGAAAACTAGTATGATTAACAATTTTGTATTAAGTAATTTTACTAACACTCAATTAATAAATATTAAAAATAGAATTTTTTTTTTTGGTAAGTAATTTAGAATATTTATTAGAATATAAATTAGATATTTTTTTAAGTAATATCTATAAAGAAATAAAATAAGAAAATGAGTTTTAAATGTGGAATTATTGGACTACCTAATGTTGGGAAATCCTCTCTTTTTAACGCGCTTCTGGGACTTCAAAAAGCAGCTTCTGAAAATTATCCTTTCTGTACTATTGAACCTAATATAGGAAAAGTACCTATTCCAGATTTCAGATTAGACAAGCTTGCTGAAGTTAATAAATCTAATTCTAAGATAAATGCACAAATAGAATTTGTTGATATTGCTGGATTGGTCAAAGGAGCTAGTAATGGTGAAGGCTTAGGAAATAAATTTTTATCAAACATTAGAGAAGTAGATGCTATAGCTCATGTAATTAGATGTTTTTCAGATAGTAATATTACCCATGTGCATGATCAAGTTGATCCGCAATATGATATTGATATTATTGAAAGTGAATTAATTCTTTCTGATTTACAAAGAATAGAAAATAATATCGAGAAAATATCTAAACTTATTAAAGGTGGGAAAAAATCGTTCATAAATGAGTTTGAATTATTAAAAAAAATACAGGAAGAGAGTTATCTAAAGAAAAAAATAAATTATCATTTACTGATTACTCAAAAGAAGAAATAGAATATATTAAAAAATTAAGTTTGTTATCAACAAAACCAATAATGTATGTAGCGAATATGGATGAAGACTCAATTGTAGCTGGGAATAAATACTCTGAAGTTGTTAAGAATATAGGAATTAAAAAAAATATAAATGTAGTTTTCATCTCGGCTAAAATAGAATCAGAATTAATATCTATAACTGAGGAACAAGAAAAAAAAGAATTGATGAAAAGTCTAAATATAAATAATAGTGGATTAGAACAATTTATAATAGAAGGTTTTAAATTATTAAATTTAATAACATTTTTTACCTCGGGAGAGAAAGAAAGTAGAGCTTGGACGATCCCAAAAGATATGTTTGCACCACAAGCAGCAAGAAAGATTCATACTGACTTTGAAAGAGGATTTATTGCTGCTGAAGTGATAAGCTATAATAATATGGTAGAGTCAGGAGGAGAAAGAATAGCTAAAAATAATGGTAAAATTAGAACTGAAGGTAAAGATTATATTGTTCAGGACGGGGATGTAATTCTATTTAGATTCAATGTATAATAAAATATGAATATTAATTATAAAGAAAGTTTTTTTAATTCTGCAGACGGAAAAAAAATTAAATTACATGAATATCATCCAAATAGTAAGTCTACTTTATCTATCATTTTAATTTATGAAATTTTTGGTAAAACAAGCCATATTCATAATTATGCTATAAAGTTAGCAAAAGAGGGAATTCTTGTTTATATTCCTGATATTTTTTCCAGATTAGAAGATGAAGTAATTTTACCTTATAATAAAGAAGGGTTTAAGAAGGGCATCAAGTTAAAAGAAGACCTAGGTTGGCAGTTGCCTGTCATGGATATTGTATCCTGTGCTTCCTTATTAAGACAACAATATTCAGTTTGTGTTATGGGTTTTTGTTATGGGGGGTCTTTGAGCTGGATAGCTTCACAAAAAAGTTTTATATTTGATAAAACAGTATGTTTTTATGGTAGTAATATACCTGACTTTTTGATTAAAAATATAAACTCTCCTTCAGTACTGCACTTTGGTGAAAAAGATAAAGGTATTCCTAAAGCAGCCATAGATAAAGTTAAAGAATATAAGTCAAAACAAGAACAAATAATAAAGATATTTGAATACAAGGATGCAGATCACGGTTTTAATTGTGAAGACAGAAGTAGCTATCATGCTAATTCTGCTAAATTATCATTTACAAGGTCTCTAAATTTTATTAAAGGTATAGAATGAAAATAAAAAAACTAGTCCTAATACTTATAACGTTTTTAATTATTACCAAGAACTATGCTTTGGATGCACCTAAAAACTTAATTATCAAAGAACTCAAAAAGAGTGAAAAAAGTGAAAAGCTCAAAACAGGTAATTTTGCTCATTTGCATTATAGGGGCTGGTTATATAATAATCAAATTGATGTAGTTGATTTTTGCAATGCAAAAGGAAAAATGTTTGACAGTACTTTAGATGAAGGATTCAGAGATAAACCTGGAACCGTAACAGAGCAATTTGTTTTCCAAAAAGGAAAAAATAATGTTATTATAGGTTGGGAGTTAGGAACCGAAGATATGATTGTTGGAAGCAAAAGATGCCTTGTAATTCCTCCTATTCAGGCATATGGAACAAGAAAAATAGGAAAAATAATTCCTGCTAATTCTACATTAATATTTGAAATTGAGCTTATGCGAATAACAGATAAGAAAGAGAAATAAAGATATGAAATCAAAAATCAAACCAACTTTAGGTATCATAGGAGGTAGTGGACTTTATGAATTAGATGGATTAAGTGAAAAAAAAATTCGACTGATTGAGACTCCTTTTGGCAGTCCTTCAAATAAAATATTATCAGCAAAATTCAAAGATATAGATGTAAATTTTTTACCACGACATGGAAAGAATCACAATATAGCTCCTCATAAAATAAATTATAGAGCAAATGTTTATGCCTTAAAAAAACTTGGCGTAACTGATATAATTTCAGTATCTGCAGTAGGTAGTTTAAAAAATGAACATAAACCAGGAAGTTTTGTTCTTGTTGATCAATTTATTGATAGAACTGTAGGAAGAACTAATACTTTTTTTGACGGTTCATGTGTCGCTCATGTTTCGTTAGCCAATCCAATTTCTACACAACTATTAAATCTAATTTATAAGTCTAAGATAAAAAATATAAAAATAAAGAAAGGTGGTACTTATGTTGCTATTGAAGGTCCACAATTTTCGACATTAGCAGAGTCCATGCTATATAAAAGCTGGAAATGCGATGTGATTGGTATGACTAATATGCCAGAAGCAAGGTTAGCTAGAGAAGGAGAGATGGGATATGCAAGTGTTTCTATGATAACAGATTATGATTGTTGGCATAAGGGGCATGATAATGTTACCGTAGATCAAATAATATCAACTATGAAACAAAATACAAATTCAGTAAAACTTTTATTAAATTCAATTTTTGAGAATGTTAATACATTAAAGAAGTGGAATTGGGAAGACAAAATATATAGTTGTTTAGATGGTGCTATTATAACTGATAGGAAAAATATCAATGCAAAAGATAAGAGAAGATTAAGTCTTTTTCTGAAACAATAATAATCAATTATTTAATATCACTCCATATTTTTCTATAGGATAAATAAAATATGATGGTCATTGCTAATAAAAACAAAACTACTCTTATACCTGATGTTCTTCTTTCTTGTATTTCAGGCATAGATGCCCAAGTCAGGAATGTTACTAAGTCTAAAACTTCTTGATCTAAAGTAGGTTCTGTTCCGTCTTGATATTCTACATCGTCTCCATATAAAGGTTGTGGCATGGCGATGATTTTTCCGGGCATATATTTATTATAATAACCCTCTCCTACATCAAATTTTTCAGGAGCTTCCTCATATCCTAGCAACAAAGATCTAACATAATTCGATCCATCTTTTCTTGCTTTAATCATAAGAGTTAAGTCAGGTGGATATGCTCCATTATTTGAGGCTCTTGCAGCTTCATCATTCGGATAAGGGTTAACAAAATAATCAGAATATTTAGCTTTTCTTTTTTCTATTATACCTTCTTCATTAGGAAGAGAATCGACCATAAATTGTGATGCTATAGAATTTACCTGCTGTTTGTTATATCCAATTTCAGTAAGATTTCTAAATGCAAGATGTTTTAAGCCATGACATGAAGCACAAATTTCAGTATAAACTTGCAATCCTCTTTGTGCACTATTTTTATCAATTTTTCCATAAAACTTATTAAATGAAAAATCAAATTTTTCTGGTTTAGTTTCTAATCCCGCACTATTGATAGTTTTTATTAGCAGAAAAACCATCAAAAATAAAAAATAAAGAAATTGCATACTTACTCTGCAAGTACGGGTTTACTTATGCTAGAAGGAAGTGGTCTAGTTTTTTCAAAAAAGCCTAAAATTGGTAGAACTAAAAGAAAGTGAGCAAAATAATAAATTGTAGCTACTCTTCCAATTGTAAGATATACCCCTTCAGCTGGTTTGCTTCCTATCCAACCAAGTAGAATAGCATTAATGGTAAATACCCAAAATAATTTTTTATATATTGGTCTAAAAGTAGCTGATCGAACACTACTAGTATCTAACCAAGGGAGCAGAAATAGAACGAAAATAGCACTAAACATAGCAATAACTCCACCTAATTTATCAGGAATTGCTCTCAAAATAGCATAAAAAGGTAGAAAATACCATTCAGGTACTATATGTGCTGGTGTTTTTAAAGGATCAGCTGGAATATAATTATCTGGATGTCCTAAATAGTCTGGAGCAAAGAAAACTACCGCAAAGAAAATAGTAAGTACAAAACTTAAACCAAATAAATCTTTAACAGTATAATAAGGATGAAATGGAATGCTATCTTGTGGACCTTTTCTGTCTATTCCTAAAGGATTATTAGAACCATGGGTATGTAATGCCACAATATGTAATATCACCACTCCTACAATTAAAAATGGAAATAAAAAATGCAATGTATAAAATCTGCTCAAAGTAGGATTATCTACAGCATAGCCGCCCCATAACCATTGAACAATACTTTCACCAATTAACGGGATTGCAGAAAATAAGTTAGTAATTACCGTAGCTCCCCAAAAAGACATTTGTCCCCACGGTAATACATATCCCATGAAAGCTGTGGCCATCATAAGAAGAAAAATTAATAATCCCAACCACCACAATAATTCTCTGGGTGCCTTGTAGGAACCGTAATATAGACCTCTGAATATGTGAATATACACAACTATAAAAAAGAAAGAAGCTCCATTCATGTGAACATATCTGATAAGCCAGCCATGATTAACGTTTCTCATTATATGCTCTATGGAACTAAATGCATGATCTACATGAGCTGTATAGTGCATAGACAATATAACTCCTGTCACAATTTGAAGTAGCAGGAAAAAACCTGCTAATGATCCAAAGTTCCACCAATAATTCAAATTCTTTGGAGTAGGATAGTCTACAGCAGAATGTTTCAAGAAACTAATGACTGGTAATCTATAATCTATCCATCCTACTATTCCATTTGCTTGTTTATTATTTTTCATATTAACCTATTAAAATTGTATTATCGCTTGTGAATTTATAGGGAGGAACTTCTAAATTTTTGGGAGCTGGTCCTTTCCTAATTCTACCTGATGTATCATAATGTGACCCATGACAAGGACAGAACCAACCTTTGTAATCTCCTTTATCAGATGCCGGTACACATCCAAGGTGAGTACATATACCAACTAAAACCAGGTATCTAGGGTTTATAGCTCTATCTTCATCCTTCTCTGGATCTAGTAATTCCGATAATTGAACGTTACTAGCTTCATTAATTTCATCTTGTGATCGGTGTTTTATAAAAAGTGGCTTTCCTCTCCACAGTACTGTCTTGCTGTCACCCTCGCTCAAACCCGATAGATCAACTTCTATTTTAGATAGTGCTTCCACATCCTTTGAAGGGTTCATTTGATCGACTAATGGCCACCCGGCCGCAGCTACAGCGACTACTCCCATAGTTCCTGAAACTTGGTGAATAAAACTTCTTCTATTTTTTTTCTTTCTTTTTTTAGTATCTGACATTATGTAATAATAAATATTTAATATACATTTATATTGATATTTATAAGATGTAAAGAGTTGATTAAAATTCAAGTATTATTTATGAAAAAAAACCATTTACCCTTAAAATTAAGAGAAAAGATATGGCAAGATAGAGCTAATGATTGTGAAAACTGGTTTTTAGAACTAAGAAACTTGTTTAGAGATGATTTTTATACTCTGGAAAAGAATTATTGTAAAACTAACTCCTTGGCCTTAAAAAGTTTTAATAAAAATATTTGGAAGAAAGATAAATTCAACCCTTCTTCAGGAGGAGGAACTAGCTTAATATTAAAAGGTGAACTATTTGAAAAAGTGGGTATAAATATTTCGACTGTTAATGGTACCTTCCCCGATGATTATAAATCATCAATAAAAGGAGCTCAAAATGACCCTAGATTTTATGCTACAGGTATTTCTATAGTAGCACATATGAAATCACCCTTTGTACCTGCAGCACATTTTAATTCTAGATTTATTATTACAAAAGATGCATGGTTTGGAGGAGGATTCGATATTACTCCTACATATATGCAAGGTATCATAAGAAGCCAATTTCATAAATCAGTTGAAAATTTTTGTAATAAATAAGATAAAAATTATTATAAAAATTTTAGTAAATTATGTAAAAATTATTTTCATTTAAAACACAGAAATGAAGAAAGAGGTATTGGAGGAATATTTTTTGATCATTTAGAAAATAGTTGGAACAAAAACTTTATTTTCATTAAAGGTACAGGTATGTTTTTTCTACAAAATTATGTTTCTCTAATAAAAAAGTTTTCTTCTAAGAGATGGAATGTTTCTCAAAGAAAAAAACTTTTAAAAAAAAGAGGTAGGTATGTAGAATTTAATCTTCTTTATGATAAAGGGACCATGTTTGGATTAAAAACAGGAGGAAATGTAGATGCAATATTAATGTCTATGCCTCCTATTGCAGAATGGGATTAAATGTTAATTTTTTTGAGTTTTAGTAAACACTGATGTCTGTTTGGTTTAAAATCTCTTTCAATCCACCAATTTTCAATTTCCTTATAAAAAATTCCTACTCTTTTACCATCTGCTGACTTAAACGACTTTACATCATGACCATTTATTGGAAAAACGGGAGGGTCCCAAAATTTTATTATTTTTATTATGCTATTTTTAGGTTTTATTTCGTTAATTGCAGTGTAAAGAAAATAAATTTTCTTTGTAACTTCTTCGCCGCATTTATATTTAATCTTCTTGGCTTCTGATATTTCTTTTATTGGTATAAATTTATTACATATTTTTTCTATTAAGTTTATATTTTTTCTAGAAATTTTAAGATCTTGCTTTAGTTCAATTTTAGACTTCAAATGTAAGTAAGAAACTCTACTTATTTCGTCAAATGCTATTTGATCAATTTTTTTTAAATTTAGATAAGAAATCTTTTCTAAACCTTTTGCTATTATATCAAGAATTTTATATTTTTTCATTAATGATAATACAAAACCAGCATTGCTAGCTGATATTAATTTAATAAATTCTTTATTGATTCTTTCCTTAGAGACATTTTTTAAAAGTTTTGCATTACTGACACTTGCCAATAATGACTCTTTATCCAATTGTCCTTCATTTGAATTATAAACAGCTATAAATCTAAAGTATCTTAATATTCTTAGCTTATCTTCAATAATTCTTTTTTCGGGTATTCCTATATATCTAATTTTTTTTTTATTTAAATCCTCTACACCATTATGTGGATCATATATTTCTCCTTTGAAACTTGAATAAATTGAGTTTATAGTAAAATCTCTTCTACATGAGTCTAAAAAAAAATCCTTAGTAAATTCAACTATCGCTTTTCTACCTAAGCTTATTTTATCAATTCTTAAGCTTGTAATCTCAATCTTATAATTATCTAGAATTAAGGTAATAGTCCCATGTCCATCAGAATAGTCGTAAAAAGTTATATTATTTTTTACTAAAATTTTTTTTACATCTTTAGGTTCAATTGATACGGCTAAGTCAATATCTAAACAGTTTTCAAAATTTATAGCACTTCTAACAGCACCACCTACTATTTTTAACTTACTCTCACCTAAAATATCAAATAAAAATTTAAACTTTCTCTTTTTAGACCAGAACGGTTTAATGATGCAATATTTACTCATCTGTAATTTTTCCTGGAATTACCACTTTTCCATCAAATTTTGGAGGAGTATATTTTCCTGTATGATCATTCAAGCTCATGGACCTTATTAGAAAAATAGATGTTATAGATAAAAGCAATAGAGAAGCATAAAAAAGGTTTTTTTTGATTCTGCTAGTAAATAAATTTTTTGCTATTTTTTTACTTAAAATTAAGATCAGCATGATTAAGCATATTGCTAAAATAATAATTTTAATCATTATTGTTCCTATATTTTTTAATTACTTTACTTAAATCAAACAAAATCATTGCTGTTGCGCCCCAAATTCTATAATTATTCCAATCAATATCATAATAAAGATACTTTTCATTACTAGAACTTTTATAAGTCGATAATTCTATATTTTTTTTTGAAAATAAATATTCAATTGGGAAATATATTACCTCGTCAACTTCATTAGGATTAACTTTAAACTCTATATCTTTTTTAATTTTAGCAATAATCGGTTGAATTAAAAACCCAGTGCCTGTGGAATACTTATTCATTTTACCTAAAATTTCGATATTCTCAAAACTTACACCTATTTCTTCAAAGGTTTCACGTAATGCGCAACTTTCAAAATCTTTGTCATTCAATTCTAACTTTCCTCCAGGAAAACTAATTTGTCCAGAATGTTTTCTTAATTTTTTAGACCTTAGAGTTAAAATTATATTAGTATCATGCTTTTCTTCTAAATTTGAAATTAAGCATAATACTGCAGAATTAATTAGATTATGTTTTTTTTTTTCTAAGATGTGATTTTCTAAGTTTTCTTTAAAATATGTTTTAAAAACCAAGTCAGTTCGATAATTAACCTTAAGATCATTTGTTATAGATGGCATGAAACCATCATTTTTTTTTTTGATTTTATTCATTGTCATTAAATTTTGAATATCTTATATTATTCATTTTATTCTTATATAAGATAATTATCTTGTTAAATATTTAACTGCAAGGAAAAAAAATGAACAATATGTTGGAAAATAACTTGAAACAAGAAATAGAAGAGGAATACATCAAATTTCATGGTCAAATTAAATTAGTACAAAAAGAAATTAATAGTTTAGTATTTGGACAAAGTCAGGTTATAGACCAAATTATCATTACTCTATTATCTGAAGGTCATGCCCTATTAGTAGGCTTGCCAGGATTAGCAAAAACTAGGATAGTAAATTTTTTAGGTATTATATTAGGATTGGATACTAAAAGAGTACAGTTTACTCCTGATCTTATGCCAAATGATATATTAGGAACTGAGATATTAGATGAAAATTTAAAAGATGATAGTTTTTTTAGATTTTTAAAAGGTCCTGTTTTTAGTCAGCTCCTTTTAGCAGATGAAATAAATAGAGCAAGCCCTCGAACCCAATCGGCTTTATTACAATCTATGCAAGAAAAAGAAGTTACTGTGGCAGGAAAGAATTATAGCTTACCTTCTCCTTTTCATGTGTTAGCCACCCAAAACCCTATAGATCAAGAGGGCACCTATCCTTTACCTGAAGCGCAATTAGATAGATTTTTAATGAATATAAAAATAACTTATCCTAATATTGAAGCAGAAAAAGAAATATTAATTTTATCAAATAAAGATTTAGGAGAAGAACCAAAAAATATCATAAGTAATAATGACCTAATCAAATGTCAAAAAATAATAAAAAATTTACCTGTAGGTGAAAGTATTTTTAAATATATTCTAAATATTATATCTAATAGCAGGCCTGAAACAACTAATATTAAATCTATAAAAGAAAATGTTTTATGGGGTCCTAGTCCTAGAGCTAGCTTGTCCCTATTAGCTTCTTGCAAGTCAAAAGCGTTTTTGAATAAAAGATACTCACCTTCTCTAATGGATGTTAGGTCTCTTGTAAAACCTATTTTGACCCACAGAATTAATTTAAATGTTTCTGCTAGAGCTGACAATATCCTAATTGAGGAATTATTAGATAATATTTTAGAGAAAACTAATGTTTAAAAAGAAGTCTTTATTTGATTTTTTTAGTAAATCAGAACAATTGTCTCAAAATCTACCTAGTCTTTTGTCAGAATCATCAATACTGTCAAGAAATATATTGGAAGGACTCCATTCAACAAGGTTTGCTGGTAAAGGAGAGTCTTTTTGGCAATTTAGAGAATATTTACAAGGAGATGTAGTTACTAATATAGATTGGAGAAAGTCTGCATCTACAAAAAAAATTTTAATAAAGGAAAAGGAAAAGGAAATTTATAAAGATATATATATTTACTACGATAAATCAAAGTCAATGCATTATGCTAGTCAAAAAGATTTTAAAAGTAAGTTATATATATCGATTTTACTAAGTCTAACTCTTTGTAAGTTATTTGCTAGAAATAGAGAAAAGGTATATTTATTTAACAGTAAGGATATTCCTATAAATTGTTCAAATAATATAAACAATTTCAATGAAGATTATTTTTTAGAAAGAAAAAATATTTTACCCAACTCTAGCTTGCTAAAACAAAACTCTTTATTCATATTATTCAGTGATTTCCTCTACGATACAAAAGAATTATCAATGTTTATAAATAAACTTAAAAGTAAAAATATTATAGGCTATTTAATACAAGTATTTGATCCTATGGAGCTAACATGTAATTTTAAAGGCTACAATAAACTTATAGATATGGAAACAGGAGATGCATTAATTCTTGGAAATGATGATTCTTTTCTTAAGAGCTATAAGAAAAGAATTTATCAATTAAAAGAAAGTCTATTCCAATTAAGTAATTTAAATAATTGGAATTTTATTTCTTATTCTACCAATGATAAAGCTTCAGATATAATGTTAGATTTAACAAAAAAAATAATTTTAAATAAAAGAAAAAATTGATTGAAGTATTTAAAACTATTGGCTTTATAAACCCATATGCACTTTGGGGTTTATTGAGTATTCCTATAATTTATTATGTAGTGAGGTCTTTTCCTCCGGCACCCAAAACTTTTGAATTTTCAAGCATATATTTATTAAAATCTTTTAATACAAAAATTACTACTAAAAGTAATTGTCCCTTATGGCTTCTTATATTTAGAATTTTTTTGATTTTACTATTAATTGCTTATTATTCTAAACCCTACCTAGACAAATCAAAAATTAATAAAGATATTGAAAACTATGTTGTCTATACAGACTTAGGTTGGTCTCTAGCTTCTGAATGGAATAAATATAAAAATACCATTCATAATATTATGCTAGAAGCAAATACTCTTAAAAAGAATTTCTACTTAGTTAACAACTCAGATAAAGAAAATAATGATTATATGAGGTTTTCAACGACAAAAAATTTATTTGCGTATTTCGAAAAAAATACTCCTAACCCTTGGCAAATAAATACTGAAAATTTATTAGAAAATTTAAATAAATTAAAATTTAAAAAGAATTCTAGGTATTTTTATATATTTTCTAATTACGATATACAGTCAATAAAAAAAAGAAATATAATTAAGGATATTAGAGAAAAGCATCCTGACCTGAAAATTATTAATTTAGTAAAAAGTGTAAGACTGATTGAAGAACCTATAATTAATGGCGAAAAAATACAAATAAAAGTTAAAAGGTTTGGTGAGCTTACTAAAAGTAACTTTGTATTAAAAATAACATCTTATAGTGGTCAGATTGTATTAAGTAAGACTTATGAATTTGCTGATAAAAGTACTACTACTACAATTAATGAAAAGTTTCCTATTTCAGTAATTAATCAATTAAAAAAAATAGAAATTATTGGGGAAAGACATGCTGCAGCTACTTTTTTCTTTGATGACTTTCATAAAAAAAAAGAGATAGGAATTCTATTAGAAGGGAAAAGTTATGAGAAGAGTCCTTTTTTGTCTCCAGTTTATTATATTGAGAAGGCTTTAAATAAAGAGAATAAGATAATTTTTGGTAAATTAGATAAGCTGCTTGACTCAAAAGTAAATATTTTAATATTTCCTGATAAAGGCGAAATAAATACAAAATTATCTAAAAATTTAGAGAAATGGCTATCAAGTGGAGGTCTATTAATTAGGTTTTCAGGTCCAAAATTGGCAAAGAAATCTAGTAAATTTTTAACAACAGATAACAAAAATATAAAGATTAGATTTATGGGCGGTACATTAAGTCAGAAAAATACAATAGGTATAGAAGATTTTCCAAATAATAGTATTTTTAGAGATTTGATAATACCCAAAGACATAATTATAAAGAAACAACTCCTTTTAGATTTTAAGAATGAGACTAGTTCAAATATACTAGCGTCGTTAAAAGATGGTACTCCATTAGTTTCATCGAAAGATTACGGAAAAGGAAAAATTCTGTTGTTTCATTTCACAGCTAATAATGATTGGTCAAATATTCCAATGACAAGTTTATTTGTAGACATGCTAGCAAGAGCAACTTTGTTAAATCAAATAGATGAAATTAATTCTTTTAAAGAAGTAAATATAAAGTACCAAATTAATGGATTTGGAGAACTGGAAAAAACAGATAAAATAATTAAATCTAGAGATAGTTTTGCCTTAAGAAGTAGTTTTCCAAATAAAAGAAATATTCCTGGAATATATGAAAATGAAGAACTATCTATTGCCTTTAACCTAGCTGGTAAAGTTGATACAAAGTTCTTTGAAGATAAAGACTTCTATAATAGAAAAACATCTGATGAATTTAGTAAAAGTGTTTATGATTTAAGTAATATTCTTCTTTTTTTATTTTTGATAATTTCTGCATTAGATATATTAGTTTCTTCACTATTAAAGAATAATATAAATTTATTTAAAATAATGAAAAACAAAATGAGCATAATAAATTTGTTCATTCTTTTTATTTTATTATCTAAATTTAATTATTTGGAAGCAAATAATTTGGCAAATGGTACTTACCTAGCATATGTAAAAAATAAAGATCAAAAGATAAATGAAATTTCGTATAGAGGACTTTTATCATTGTCTAAAGCATTAGATAGAAGAACGTCTATCTCACCTAAAGGAGTGGAGGAAATAAATTTGTCTGAAGATGATATTTACTATTTTCCAATTATATATTGGCCAACAGGAAAAGAATTAACTAAATTAGTTCCAAAAATAAAGATTAAAATTAAAAATTATTTAAATAATGGGGGAATAATTCTTTTTGATGCATCTGCTTTTTTTAAAGATATTTCTCTAGGTAAGAAAAATAAATATAGAGAAATTACTAAGTATTTTGAACAAATAAGTTTAAACGAACTAACACCCATAAGTAATAATCATACTTTATCAAGAAGCTTTTACTTATTAAATAATTATCCAGGTAGATGGGATAGAGGAACTCTACTAGTTGATAGTAATAGCATCAATACAAATGATGGTGTTAGTAGCATTATTTTAGGATTTAATGATTGGGCTTCAGCATGGGCATTCGATGATAATAATTTTCCTCTATTTCCAGTAGTTCCTGGTGGAGAGCGGCAAAGGGAGCTGGCATTTAGAGTAGGCATAAATGTTATAATGTACGCTTTAACCGGTAATTATAAAAATGATCAAATACACTCCAAATCAATATTAAATAGGCTCAGAAAGAATTAATTATTGTGCCAGAGTTGTTCTCCATCGAAATTCAAGAAATATTATCATTCAAAGTATATATTTTATTTATCTTCTTATATTTAACTTGTATCATATTGTCTGGAAACTTTTTCAATAAAAATAATATTTTTAGAATTTTTATTTTATTATCTTTATCATTACTTATTATTAATCCAACTACTAACAAAGAAGACGCGAGTTATTATAAAGATATTTTATTATTAGTATCTGATAAAACGTTAAGCATCACTGAAACTAATAAAACAAATTTAATACTAAATGCTAAACAAAAAATACTTAAAAATATTATAGAGTTTAATAATATAGAAATAAGAAATTTAGATATTT
>MDTB01101672.1_pt1 | contig 20292 bp, 21 predicted proteins | sample 811161 | NCBI WGS metagenome assembly MDTB01 (sample SAMN05326650, study PRJNA326480) | marine metagenome | isolation source: seawater | place: Mediterranean Sea | collected 2009 | reverse complement strand
CTTATTAAATTTTTAACAAATTTACCTCCCGCGCAAGTAAATAAAACTTTCATATACCTAATTTAATCTTTTAAAAGAAGAAGTGCTTTTTTTATTTTCTAATAACTTATTAATATCCCTACCATTTTCACACTCAGATATAATTTTAAAAATTTTATCAAGGTAAGATATATACATATCGATTATATTCTTTGTATGTTCAGTGCAAAGATAGACTGTATTGGTTGCTAAAATATTTTTTTTCAGCATTTCTTGTGTTATTAAAGTTTTATATTCTTGATTATATTTACTATTGAACACAAACTTACTTAAAGCCGGTATCCCTAGAATATTTATTTTTAATTCATGCTTTAAAGCCAATCTACTCCATTCATTTCTCAAGTAACTTGCTTGTTTATTGATTATTTTCCATGATTTAATATTTTTCATCACATTTAGAGTTTCTAATGCAGCAGCTGGTCCTATTCTTTCTGTCCAGAAAGTACTGCTCATAAAAGTTTTTTGAGTATTTTTCATTATTTTTTCTTTTCCAAGTACAGCAGTAATAGCGTAGCCATTCCCTAATGCTTTTCCTAAAATTATTAAATCTGGAGTTACTCCGATCTTTAAGTGCAACCCTCCAAAATTCTCTCTAAATCCTGAAGTGCATTCATCAAAAATAAGAATTATTTTTTTTTCGTTACATATTTTTCTTACTTGACGTAAAAAGCTTTTATCAGGAAGGGTGTTTCTAGAAAGCTCCATTTTTATAATACCTATTTTGTTTGTATTAATAATTTTTTTGAGACCTTCGAAATCTCCATATTTAAATGGGAAAGATGTATTTTTTAATTCTTTTGGCACCCCAGTAGCATTAAGTCCCGACATAAGATGCTCGTTTAAGTTTTTTGAGCTTTTAATATTTGCAGAAATATACCAATCGTGCCAACCATGATAACCACAAAAAGCTATGTTATGCCTATTAGTTGAAGAACGAGCTATCCTAACAGCAATAGAATTAGCTTCACCTCCTGTTCTAGCGAATTTTACCATGTCTGCCCAGGGATGTAATTCTACCAATTTTTCCGCTAAACTTACCTCTTCAGGACAGTTCAAAGTAGATAGATTCCCTTTATTAATTACAGATCTTACTGCATTATCTACTTCTTTTCGTGAATATCCTAGAATATTTGTACCAACTCCCATAACTGAAAAATCTATTAATTTTTTATTTTCCAAAGACCAAACATAGCATCCTTTTGTTTTGCTAAAATATGTAGGCCACAAATTTGGTAAAAATCTATCAGGGTTTTTTGATAATAGCATATTTCCATTAGGTATTAATTTTTTTGCCTTATGCCAAAGTTTTTCAATTTTATGAGATTTTTTAAGTTTTTTGTCCAATCCCGTATTTTGATTAAACAAGGATTTATTTTTTATTGCAAATTTTAGAAAATCTTTCCAATTGAAGAAAATATTAGGACTAAAATGTCTAAAGATTTTTTTAATTACATTTAGGTCATCTTGATAATCAACTGTTACTCTCCATTTTCTTAAGTTTTTAATTTTACAATTGAAATTATAATATTTAAACTTTTGAAGATTATCTCTAATGTAAGCTAAAACTACACCACCATTGTTTCTTTGTTGACGAGTAGCAAATTTTTGTGCTTTTTTTAAAGTTTTTATATTAAAAACCTCCACGTCAAAACCATCAGGGAATGTTGCAGGCAATAAGTTAGATACATAATCCGCTTTTATCTCTTTAATTTTTTTTACAAATGTATCTATCATTTGATAATCTACCAAAGGACAATCTGCTGTAATTCTCACAATTAAATCAGCTTTAAATTTTATTGCAGTTTTAAGAAATCTACTTAAAACATCATCCTCACTTCCTCTATAAAAATTGATATTCATCTTTTTTAGGTAATTAATTAATATATCGTCTCTTTTTTTTGTTGTTGTAGCAACAACGAACTGGTCAATCTCTTTTGATTTTTTAATTCTCTCAATAATTATTTGAATTAGTGTTTTGTTATTTATTTTTTTTAATACCTTGTTTGGTAATCTTGACGATCCCGTTCTAGCTTGCAGTATAAGAAGAGTTTTCATAATTTACCAGTATGTCGGATTTATTAATTTTTTATTTTTAATTATAAAATGTGGAAATATTTTTTTTTGAGCAGAAAATTTATAATTTATTATCTCTTTTAAGTCTTTAACACTACTTACACCAATTACAATTTTATCAATTTTGTGAGATAAAATAAAATCTAAATTATACTCAAGAGAATTTATGTTTTTTCTTTTTATATAATTTTTATATTTGATAAACACATTATTTAGCTTCTTAAGCCTGCTTGGTAATTTTTTTTTATTAAGTAAAAGAATACCTTGTAAAAATATGGAGCGAACATGAATTTCAATATTCTTTTTTTTTAAAAACGATAAAGCTTTACTTGAAATTAAATCTCTATTAAATAAATTAAATGGCACCTGAACAAAATCAAACTTATACTTTTTTAAAATTTTTTTCATTGAGTTAAAATCGTAAATAGAAATTCCTATATTTTTTGTTAATCCATTCATCTTAATTTCTTTAAGTGTTTTATAAATTATATCTCCATTTTTACTCAAAAGTATGTTGGCATCTTGTAACAATACTCCCTTTGTGCAACTTTTCCTTAAATTTTTTAAAGATGAATTCATTATTTTATATATTTTTTTTTTGATTTGATCCTTTTTTAATTTTTGTCTGAATTTAGGAACTTTAGAATAAATTAAAAAATTATTATTTATTTTCCCTAAAATTTTTTCACTTGACCCATAAGAAGGTGAAGTATCAATTCCATGAATGTTGATTTTTTTAGCAAGTTTTAAAATATTTGAAATTTTATCTTTATCTAATTTTTTATTTAAAATACCATAATTATTAGAAAAATTTGCTGATCCCAAAATTATTTTAGAGTTAAGCATTTTCATTTATAGCTTTTCAAAAATTGATCTTTAGCTATGAAATTTTTCGATTTTTTGTTTTCTAATTTAAAAAAATATTTTGGTTTCAATCCTTTGAATTTTATGTTTTTTCTTTTAAATCCAACATTTAAAAGTGAAAATTTCTCTCCTTTTTGAATATTTTTTAAAGCAACTAAATATCTTTGAAACAATCCTCTATTTTTTGAAATTTTTTTGTCTGTTTTAAAGCTATATTTTCCAAGTATTTCCTCAACACTCCTGATTTTTTTTACCATTTTTTTGAATTCTTTTGGTTCTAAAGAAATGTGATGATCGCCTCCTTTTATCCTTTTATTTAAAGTAAAATGTTTTTCGATTATTTTTGCTCCTCTTGCTACAGCAGTAATGCAAGCTAAATCTCCTAATGAATGGTCGGAATAACCAATCGGTAATTTAAATATCTTTTTTAAATCTTCAATAAATTCTAAGCCAAGTTGATTATTTTTTGCAGGATATATAGATGTACATTTTAAAATTCCAATCTTTTTAAATTTATATTTAGCAATAAATCTCTGTAAATATTTTAAATCCTTTGAGTTAGATAGTCCCGTGGAAATAATTAAAGGTATTTTCTTTTTTATTATTTCCCTAATTAAAGGGTAATTATCAGCTAAACCTGAGGATACTTTTATTACTGGAAATCTTAATCTTAACAATCTTTTTAAACTATGAATATCACCGGGCGTTGAAAAGAAAATAATATTTAATTGATTTGAGTACTTCTGTAATATTTTTAACTCATTATCACTAAAATTTTTTCCTTTAAATATTTTATATGAATTTGTTTTTTTGTCATAACTTTTTGAAATTTCAACAGTTTGTATCTTTACTGCATCAGCCCCAGAATTAGCTGCTGCTTTAATCATTTTTTTACATGAGATTAAGCTACCATTATGATTAATGCCGATTTCAGCTATAATAAAAGCTGGATTATTTATTCCAATTTCCCTATTTTGAATTCTAAATTTCATATAGTTAAAATTATTTTTGCTACTTTTTTATTATTTTCTTTTAATTTTTTTTTTGGTTTTTTTTGAGAAAGATACTTTTCTATTTTTAATTCATTAAAATTTTCAAATTTTTTTTCGTAATTTATAAGATTTAGTTTATTTAGATTCTGACAAATCTTTTCTTGAGAGAAATTTTGTGGAAAAAAAATTGAGTTACTCATACATAAAATTTGTTCGTACATACTCATTCCTGCTGAAGAAAGTATTAATTTGGAATTAAAATAAATATTTTTTAAATTTTTTTTTGGCTTAAAAAAAAATGCGATATTTTTATATTTTTTATATTTTTTAAATAAGAATTTTTTTCTTGAGAATACTTTAATTTTAAAATTTTTAAATCTTTGTTTTTTCAAGATTTCTAGAATTTTAAAAGTAAAATTATTTTTATCAGCAAATCCCATATTAACAAATATACTATTTTTTGTTTTGGTTTTTGTATTTTTTTTTAAATTATAAATCTCATTACAAATTAAATTTTTTATTCCTAATAAAGATTTGCTTTCTTTTTTTAGTTTTAATTTGTTTTTTCTTTCTGTTGTATTATAATTTATATACAAATCACAAAAATTTTTTCTTATATTAAGATCATCTACAACAATTAATTTTTTAAATGAGCATATTTTTTTTTGCCAAGTTGCGCCGAGTGCATAATGATCAACAATCAGTTTATCTATACCAAAATTATCTAAAACTTTTAAAGTATTTAATGAGTCATTTAACTGTATTTTTTTTTTCCATGGTAAAAAATGATTTTTTGAAAAATTTTGATTTTTAAATTTTTTTTTTTGTTTTAATAAATGTACTATATGACCTTTTGATTTAATTATTTCTTGAAGATCACTATCTAATGATTGACTTATAAAAACAGATTTAATTTTTTTTTTTTTTAAATTGCTGAGCAAGAATAAGACATCTATAAATATGACCAGCTCCAATAAATTTGGATGCATCGACTCTAAAACCTATCATTGAATTCATTCAAAAGATCTTATTAATTTGAAGGCTTCTGCAAATTTTACTCCTACACTTTGACCTCTGAAGTTTGCTAAAACTTCAATACCTTTTTTAGATCTTGGATGAGGCCATTTTCTTAATTCGCTGTTATAATAACCAATTAATTTAATCTTTGATTTAATCTCATTGGATATGTCTACGAAATGATTTGGTTCAAATATTTTTGTTCCGAAATTCCATTCTGAACTTGATAAAATTTCAAAACTATAGATGTTTTTAATTATCCCTTTATTTTGAGGTCTTGTGGCAACTAAAACCGATTTGTTAACAAGTTGGTGGTCAAGATTTAAATCTAAGTTGCTATGAGTTAAAATTGTGTCCGGTTTGATAATATTAATCAATCGTTCAATTTTTTTTGTAATATTCAATAAACCTATTTTTTCAAGGTTATTATCTGGTAAAGATAAAAAATCAACTCTATGTGCTCCTATTATTTTTGCCACTTTTTTTGCAGCGGCGTATCTTTTTTTAATCAGTAGATTATAACTTGAAGCAATATTTTCTCTAGAAGAAACACCGTCAGAGATGAATAAGATACTTATTTTACATTTCTTCTTTTTTAATTTTAATAGTGTTCCCCCACAACCTAAAACTTCATCATCAGGATGCGCAGCGATTACTAATAATGATTTTGATTTAAGTATCATTTATTTTTTTTAAAAAAATTATTTATTTTTTTACAAATTAGTTTAATTTTTTTTTGTTCTAAGTTTGGATAGATTGGTAATGATATTGATATTTGTGCGTGTTTTTCTGAAAACTTGAATTCTCCCTTTTTAAATCCCAAAGATTGATAATAGGGATGTAAATGAACTGGAAGATAATGTAGATTTACATTAATTTTATTTTTTCTTAAAAAATTGAATAACTTTTTATGCAAATGTTCAGCTTTTTTTTTAAGCTTAATAACATAAAGATGAAATGAACTTGTGGTGTTCTTAGTAATAAATGGCAATTCAATAAATTCTTTGCTTAAATTTTTTTGATATAAAGAAGAAATAAAATTTCTCTTTTTAAAAAATTTTTTTAATTTTTTTAATTGCGAAATTCCTAGAGCAGCAGAGACCTCGCTCATTCTATAATTTAATCCTAATTTCTGCTGCTCGTAATACCATGGGCCTACGTTTTTTCTTTTAAAAAATCTTTTATCTTTTGTAATTCCATGATTCGAAAATAATCTCAACTTTTTAAAAGTTAAATGATCCTTTGTTAAAGCAGCTCCTCCTTCTAAGGTAGTGATCATCTTGACTGGATGAAAACTAAATACAGTTATATCGGACCACTTGCAGCTACCTACTGGTTCATTGCTGTTTTTAGCTCCCAATGAGTGAGATGCATCTTCAATTATTTTAAATTTATATTTTTTTGCAAGACTCCAAATTTTTTTTTGATCTGTTGGCTGTCCAGCAAAATGAACTGGGATTAAAATTTTGGGAAGTTTACCTTTTTTTTTTGCATCAATTAATTTTTTTTCAAGCAAATTAACATCTATATTAAAAGTCTTTGGATCAATATCAACAAAGTCCACCCTGGCTCCTAATAATAAACCACAATTAGCTGAAGCTACGAAGGTATTTGGGACTGTCCAAAAAATATCATTTTTATTTAAACCAAGTGCTAAACAAGATATGTGTAGTGCAGAAGTTGCACTATTAACTGCAACACAATATTTTCCATTAACTTTTTTTACTAAATCTTTTTCAAATTTTTCAATTAATGGTCCTTGAGTTAAAAAAAAGGACTTCATTGTTTGATTAACTGCTTTTAAGTCCTTTTTATCGATAGTTTGGGTGCTATAAGGTATCATTTTGTTTATGACCTATGATTTCAATAATTTTTTTATTTTATTTTGGTTTAAAAATTCTTTGTTTCTGTTTGAGGAATAAGAAAAACCAAGTTTCACTTTTTTTCCTTTAAAATTTTTTTTATTACCATTAAAGATGATTGGATTAATTTGATAGAAATCTTTAAACTCAGACATATGTCGAGACTCTTCTGAAGATGATAATAGCTCATGAAGTTTTTCGCCTGGTCTCATTCCAATAATTTTAATTTTAACATTTTTTCCTAAGGATTTAGCTAAATCTACAATTTTTACTGATGGTAATTTGGGAATAAATATTTCTCCCTTATTCATACTTTTCATGCATCTAATTACAAATTTTACTGAATTTTCAAGAGATATAAAAAATCTTGTCATCTCTTTATCTGTTACTGGTAAAACTTGATTTTCTTTTACAAGATTTTTAAAAAATGGAATTACAGACCCTCTAGAATTAATTACATTTCCATATCTTACTACACTAAATCTCGTTTTTGATTTACCCGCCATATTATTTGCAGCTACAAAGAGTTTCTCTGCGCAAAGTTTAGTTGCACCATACAGATTGACTGGATTTGTTGCTTTATCTGTTGACAAGGCTAATACCCTTTTAACATTACACTCTATAGAAGCATTAATTAAATTTTCAGCACCCATAATATTGGTTCTTACACATTCAATTGGGTTATATTCAGCTGCTGGGACATGCTTTAAAGCTGCAGCATGGATTACAAAATCAACTTCTCTTAATGCTGAATTTAATCTTGATTTATCTCTTATATCTCCAATAAAAAATCTTAAAATACCGCTCTTGAATTTTTTTTGCATTTCATATTGTTTAAGTTCGTCTCTAGAAAAAATTATTATTTTTTTTAATGAATAATTCTTTAAAAGATATTTAGTACATTCTTGACCAAAAGAACCTGTGCCACCAGTTATCAATACTACTTTATTATTAAACATTTTTACTTAATTTTCCATTTTCAATTTTATAAATATAATCACAAAAGTCTAAAGTTTCTTTTTTATGTGAAATAATTATCATAGTTTTTTCCCTTTTAAACTTCTTTATTTCTAAAATAATTTTTTTTTCTGTTTCAATGTCTAGAGCATTAGTTGATTCATCAAAAATAATAATTTTTGGGTCATTATATAACGCTCTAGCAATACCAATTCTTTGCTTTTGACCTCCCGATAATCTGGACCCTTTTTCTCCAATAATTGTATCAATGTTATTATCTAAACTTTCAACAAACGCTTCCAGGTTAGAAAGCTTTAATGATTTTCTTATTTTATTGATTGAAATTTCATTTTCAGCAACACCAAAGGCAATATTTTTTTTTAAAGTGTCGTCTAAAATAAATACCTCTTGAGGGACGCAGCCAATTAAATTTTGCCAATCTTTTAAATTATCTTTAATATTTGATTGATCTACAAGAATTTCACCCTGACTTGGTGATTGTAATCCTATAATTAAATCAATTAAAGTACTTTTCCCAGAACCACTTTCTCCTTGCAAGCCTACACAGTCACCTTTATTTATTTCTAAATTTACACCCTTCAAAACTAGGGTATTATTTAAATCAGTGTTTTCATAAGAAAAATTTAAATCTTTAACTTTGATAAAATTTTCAAAGTTCAAAGATTTTTTTACAACATTTTTTCCATCAGATTTATTTTTAAATTTTTGCACATCATCATTCAAGTTTTTTGCACATTTTTGATTAAACTGAAAACTTTGTATGCTTTGCACAATTTTTGCTATTGAAGGTAAAAGTCTATAAGCAGCTGCTAAATAAATACCTAATGTTGGAATTGTGGAAGAGTTCAAAGAGTCTCTTGCTATAAATATAAATAAAAAAATACTTATTACTAATATCAAAAATATTTCAAAAGCCGGCTTAGTTAATGCATTTCTTAAAGATGTAGATATTGATATGTTTGCTAAAAAATTATTGTGATAGCTAAATCTTTTAAATATATTATTTTCTTTAGACCATAATTTTATTTCTCTTAATCCCCCCAATCCCTCAATTATTGATTTAATCCTATCATCTTGATGTTTTAATCTTTGCATGCTCATTACTTTTAGTTTCTTTTTATTGAAGGCATTAAAAAAATATCCAAATAAGAAAAAACTTAGAATACAAAATAATGATATATAAAAATTGAAATTCAATAAATAAATACTAATACCTACTAGAACGATAAATTCTAAAAAAAACGTAGTTAAGGCAAATATTAAAATTGAGAATTGATCTACTTCAAAAGTAATATTTTTTAGCAATTTAGCAGTATTAGTTCTTTGATGAAAAATTAGGGGAAGATTTAAATATCCTAAAAATAAACGTTCAGAGATTTCTGCTTTTAAATTGAAAATGAAGTTACTTTCTTTAAATTTAAGAAAAATTGAAAAAAGAGTTTTGATTAAAAAAGTGCAAATAAACAAAAAAAGAATTAAATAAGTTTCTTTTTCTAAATCAATAAATTCTCCAATTTTTTTTACAAACACTGGGGTGTTATCATAACTATTACTTAAATAATTCAATAAAACTAATAAATTTTGTAACAAAAAAATTTCCAAAAACATACCTAGCATCATAAAAATTGCTAAAGTCTTCATCAATTTTTTTTGTCTACTGCTTAAAATTGAACTTAAGCTATCTTTTAGTTCTATATAGTCGTTCTTTTTCATTTTAATTTAAGTATTGATTTAATTTATTTTCAATGATGTCATATGCAGTATTCTTGGGATCGAAGCGCATGACATAATTTTTATCTTTATTCAATTTTTCAAAGTAATTTTCTTTAGATGAATTTATGATTTCTAAAACTCTTTTTTCAAAAGACTCATAGGTATCATCTTTTAAGTTACAAATACCATCAATTGGAAAATCATGCCTCTCGTCATTAGTAAAGTTACATGATAAGATTTTTTTTCCTGCACCAAGGTTTTCCCGAAGCAAGGTAGACACAAATCCGATGACTAATTCACTACTTTCTGTATATTTATAACTTGAGAATTTTTCTTTTAATCTTGGATTTATAAAGAAATTTTCATTTAAATATCTCTTGTAAAATGAAATTTCTTTTTCTCTTAAAATTGAATTTTCAGCTCTCTTGCCAACAAATATTAATTTTAAATTATTTTTTTTTACTAAACGTAAAACGAATTGAGCTATTTTTCCCACTGTTTCTTCAAATAAAGGAAATTTTTCACTCCATCCTGGGCACGGTTCAGAGAGTAAAGCTATGTCGTATTTTTTAGAATTATCATTTTTAAATTCGTCTGATTTTAGGTAGTAAGATTGTTTTAACGAACCACACGATATAAATGAATTTATTTTTGAGTTATTTTTTTTATATAAATCTTCTTCATAATCACCAAAACAATAAAATTCAGGAATAAAAAATTTTTTTTTAAATTGCTTAATTTCGTACCTAGCAGCTCCTTGAATAGCTACAAATTTATATTTGTTATGAAGAATTTTAGCGACATTAGAAAAATAATCTGAATTATCAATAATAGTTAGGACTAATTTTGGATCTATTTGACTTATAACTGCAGAAAAATAAATAGTACTAAAATTTCCTCTATTAAAATTTTTTAAAATATAGAAAAGTATCTTAAAACTTATATAAAGTTCTTTTATTTGATAATATCTATTTTTAAGAACAAAAAAGTCATATTTGTTGCAAAGAGGCTCCAATAATTCAAAAGTTTCATTATCAAAGATTACAAGATCTCTTTTTTTGGGGTTCTTAAATTGAAATTTTGATTTTATTATTATTTTTATTAAAGTTTTTATTTTTAATAACATAAATAATTTATTAAATAATTTTAACTAACCTTTTTAAGAAAATATTTATGTAATTTTTTGTTTGCAGCAACTAAAACTTCACCTTTATTATATTTTTGTTTACCGTTCCAATCTGTAATGATTGCGCCTGAATTTTTAATAATGGAAATTAAAGGAAGAATATCTACCTGCTTCAGACCTTTTTCAATTAATACATCAATTTTACCTTCAGCAACTAAACAAAAGTTGTAAGCATCTGAGCCAGTGATTTTAAAGATACCCTTATAATTTTTAAATAAATTAAATATTTTTCTATCTTTAATGGTTCTAAATGTATTTACTGCAACTCTAGCGGTTTTGTAGTCTGCTCTTTTATTAGATAAAATTATTTTTTTTCTATTTTTTTCTAAAACAAATGATTTTTTTTGAAAAGCAAAGTAAAATTTGTTTAAAACCGGAAAATTTGCAAAACTAATAACTGAGGTATTTTTTTCAAATAATCCTATTAAATTACTCCAAGTCGGCAGACCCATAATCATATTTTTTGTTCCATCTATAGGGTCAATTACCCATTTAAAATTTGATTTTCTTTTCTTCTCTTTAAATTCTTCACCCATAATTGAATGAGAGGGAAATTTTTTTGATATTTTTGCTCTAATCAGTTTTTCTACTTTTAAATCTATATGGGTAACAGGATCAATAGATAGTTTTTTTTTTGATCGAAAATTTTTAATATTATTAAATTTCACACGGTCTAAAAATGATAAATTTTTTTTTATTTCAAGCAATAAATTTATTGCAGGTTTTAAATTTTTCATTTTTTAGATTAAAGTCCTTTTGAAACTATTCCGCCATCAATAATTATTTTTTGGCCAGTTATGTATTTAGCCTCATTTGTGGCTAAAAAAATCACAGTTCCAACCAGCTCCTGCAAATTTCCCCATCTATTAAGCATTGTCAAATCAGATCTTTTTTTTCTTTTTGATTTGTTATTAAAGCTTTTTTTATTCATATCAGTATTAAAATATCCTGGTAAAACTGCATTTACATTAATATTGAATTTTCCGTAATCTCTAGCAAAAGACTTTGTCAATCCAATAAGACCTGTCTTGGATGATATATATGCCGGATTATTTGGAAACCCAAGTTCACCTCCAATGCTTGAGATGTTAATTAATGTTCCTCCATTTTTATTTTTTTTGAGAGAATTTATTAATAAATGGCTTATAACAAATGGTGCTATTAAATTAACATCTAGAGTTCTCTTAAAATTTTCTAAAGATTTTTTGAAGATTTTATCAGTTTCTAAAGTTATACCTGCATTATTTATAACTACATCAATTTTTTTTTTTGTTTTTAATATTTTAAAGATAACTTTTTGTAGTTTTTTTATATTTGTAAGATCACAAACAAAATGGAAATAGTTTTTATTTTTGATTATTTTTTTGGTATTTCTTGATATACCAATAACAATGGCATTTTGTTTCAAAAAAGCCTCGGCAATATTTCTACCTATTCCTCTACTTGTACCGGTTATCAAAACTACTTTATTTTTAATTGAGAACATCTGTGAATTTTATAATTTATAGCCTGAATCTTTTGCATCTTTAAAAAACTGTTTCACTGTATCGAGTGAATATTCAGTAAGATCTTTATTAAACATTGCTAACTTTTTTATTTGTGATAGTTGCATTGTGATTATTTTTGCACCACAATTTATTGCATTAATATAATCAAATGCCATTCTAGGGCTTGCCCAAAGTACTTCACAATTACTCTCCCGATTGACTAAATCACACATAGTTTTAAGAATTTCATTTGCATCCTTACCACAGTCAAAAATTCTGCCCGCAAATACAGATAGTATTGAATTTGAATTTTTTACTACTGGCAAGACTTCATTAATTTGATCGATTGTAAAAATAGCCGTTATATTTAATCTTATTTTTAATTTTACTAATTCTTTTATAACTTCAGTTGTATATTTGCCATTAGTATAAGTAATTGGGATTTTAATGAAAATATTTTCAGACAATGAGTTTAATATTTTTGCTTGATTGACCATTCCCTCTTTATCGTCAGCAAAAACCTCAAGGGACAAGGGTTTGTTTTCTGTTTTAGTTACGATCTTTTTTGAATATTCTAAATAATCTTTAGCGCCATTTTTTCTAAAAATTGACGGATTGAATGTATAACCATCAATTTCCACACCGTAATTTTTACCAAATTCGTCTAAATTTAGACCATCCGCGTATAATTTTATTTTTTTCTCTGAAAACATGCTTTTACCTTTCAATAATTTTTGATCCAGATTTCTCAATTTGAAAATCAATAAAAGCTATTCCATCTTTTCGCAAAAGGGAAATTGTTTTTTTTTTATTTGGTGAAATCATTAAAAAAAAACCTCCTCCACCAGCACCAATTAATTTTCCACCAAAAAAATTGAAATTGTTACGAAGTTTACTATACAAGCTATTTATTGCACTATCAGACATCTGATTTGATAGTTTTTTTTTAATCTCCCAATGTTTATTGAATAATTGTGCAATATACTTAGGGCTTTTGTTTCTCAGTGAATATAGCAAATTGTTATTTAAATTTTTAATTTTATCATAATGTTTAATTATTTGAGATTTTCTTTTTTTTTGTGATAACGCTATTTTAGCAGAGTCTCTTTTTTTTTGAGTGTAAACCAAAAGAAAATGATTCTTAATTTTATTTGTCATTAATTTACTTAAGTTAATTTTTTTTACCGCAATTTTCTCTTTTTTAGATATATTGATTTTGAGTAATCCTCCATATTGGCTAATTATTTGATCTTGCCATCCACCATATTGCTTACAAATTTTCCTTTCAATTTTGAAAGCAAAATTAATGATTTGTCTATCGGTTAAATCTAGATTTTTAAGAGTGTTAATACAATTAATTAGCCCCACGACCATTGCGCTAGATGAACCTAGCCCTGTTTGAGTTGGAACAGTTGAATAAGTTGCAACATGTAATTTTTCTTTAAGACTAAAAAACTTTAATGTTTCTCTTATTAGTTCATGATTTATATTTTTTATATTTTTACAAAATTCCGTTTTAGTAGTTTGAATTAAGTAATTTCTATCTATTTCTCTATTATGTAAGTGCACATAAACATATTGGTTTATCGCTAAAGAGAATAATTCTCCTTCCTTTTTTTTATAATAAAAATCTAAATCAGTGCCTCCACCTGTTAATGGTATTCTGTAGGGTGTTTTTGAAATAATCATTGATTATTTTAAATCAGATTTCTGAATAATGTGGCCAATTTCTAAATTTCTTTTTGTCCTCTTTCCTAAAATTTTATAATAATCTTTTGGCAAAATCCCCTTTGGATTATAAACTAAAGCAGTTTTAATATTATTGAAATTTAGTTTCACGCCTTTTTTAATATTCTTTCTAATTACAAATTTTCTAATTAAAATATTATGTAGAATTTTTTCAGAATTAAGAAACTTTTTTTGATGGCTGCCCAAACTTATATTTACTTTTCTACATAAATCTACCAATGATTTAAAAGTATCAAATTCTAAAGAAGCTGCATGATCGGGGCCTAACATTTTCTTATTTAAAGTAACGTGTTTTTCAATTACCTTGGCTCCAAGAGCTGTAGCACCAACTGCTCCTGATAACCCTACTCCGTGCCCAGAAAAACCAACTTCATCTTTTAGCAACGATCTCAATTTAGGAATGCAATTTAAATTCTTGTCTTTTTCATCGCTTGGATAAGCTGATGTGCAGTGTAAAAAAATATGTGGGGTATTGTGCTTTTTAAAAATCCTCTGGGTTTTCAAAATTTCATCATACGTGCACATTCCAGTGCTTATAATTGTTGGATGCTTCTGTTTTGCTACGAACTCACAAAAATGATAGTTATTTGCGTCAATACTTGCAATTTTGAAAAACTTTATTCCTATTTTTTTTACAAACTTTACACTTTTTTCATCCCAAGGCGTAATGATTAAATCTATTCCAATTTTTTTAGTAAGTTTTTTTATTTTAAGATAGTCTTTTTCTGATAATTCCAATCTTTGATCTGGGTAAACCCAAGAACCAAATTTTGTATTTTTTTTACGAATATCATTTTCATCTTTACTTAAGTATCCATTAGAAACGCCTGGAGATGTGTTGTAGTTGACTATATCGCTCAGATCTCTCTTTTGAAATTTTACCGCATCTGCCCCGGCCTTTTTGGAACTAATAATTAATTTTTTCGCTAAACTATATCTGCCATTATGATTAATTCCGATTTCCGCAATAATATAAGGTTTAGATTTAAATTTTAAGTTTTTTACCATACTGTTCTACCTCCATCGATAATTAAATTTTGACCTGTCATATATTTACTTCCCTCACTCGCTAAAAATTGAAGAGCCTTTTTATACTCATTTTTTTTAGCTAATCGTTTCATAGGTACTCTCTTTTTAATATTTTTAATTAACGACTTAGATTGTGTATTTTGAACTGCTCCTAAAACTAAATTATTGCACCTTACATTTTTATGTGCCCAATATGTAGATATATATTTTGTTATCCCTAAAATTCCGTGTTTAGATATAGAATAACCAATAGGTTTAAAGTTTTTAACATTCTCTATCTTTTCAGATGAATGATAAACTCTTTGATCTGGCGCTACGATACCAAGATCTGATGAAATATTAATTATAGATCCCCCTTTTTTATTGGCCATTTGAGAACCAAAAATTTTACTACAAATAAATGTACCTAATATTCCTACCTTAATTTCATTGGATAAATTATTTATATTATATTTTTCAATTAATCCTGATGATTTATTTTTTTTATTCATTTTAGGGTTCACATCAGCATTATTGACTAAAACACTTATAAATACATTTTTTTTATTTAAATTTTTAAATAATTTGTTTACTTGCTTTTCGGAACTAACGTCACAAACAACTGGAATAATATTAAGAGCTGAATATTTTTTTTGTAAAAAACTGGTTTTAGTAATTAGTTCTCTTTTATTCATATCAATTAATACAAGATTGAAACCTATTTCAGCTAAGGCGGAACCATGTTCTGGCCCTAAAAGCCCAGCTGCGCCAGTTATCAAAGCATAGTTTTTATTATACATGTTTATTAAAATTGTTAATTGAAAACTGCATATCTTTTAAATAATTTTTTTTAGATTTAAAAGTTTGAAAAGTTATGTCTTTACAATTTTTAAGTTTATTAATATTTTTTATTAAATAACTTAATTCGCTAAATTTGTTTTTAATTCTTTCAGTTTTACCATAAAGATTAGGTCTATATTTGATGTGTATGCCAAATATTTTTTTTGGAAAAAAATTTATATAATCAGCTAAATTAAATCCATGTGCTTTGGTGTTTCCTAAATCTAATAAAACACCAAGTCTTTTAAAAGATTTTAAATTCAACAAATCTTGAAGGCTATTAGGAGAAATATCAGTTTCAACACATAGATTTGTAATTTTTCCAATTGAAGAACAAAATTTGCCTAGGGTTTTTAATGCGATTTTTTTTTCTTCAAAATTATTAAATCTTGATCTCTCTTCAATAGGTATAGTAACTCTTTTTATCGAAAAATACTTTATTATTGTCTTTAACTCTTTCAAAAGCCAATCTACATCTTCAAAATGAATTTTATGTAGTGGATTGTCCATTATTAAGTCGAGAGATAAAGAACAAATCTTAAGCCTATTTGTGTTTAAATTTTTTTTAATTATTTTTCTAAATTGCTCATTAAATATTGGGTTAGAGAAATCTGATACAATCCACTCTGTTCCGTCAAATTTAAATTTTTTTGCAATTTTCAAATCTTTTTGCCAGTTATCAATTGGGAAATATTGATATCTTGAACCTATCTCTGGGGAAAATCTTCCCATCACATAAGAATAATTTATGTTTTTTTTAAATTTTTTTAATGACTTCACTTTTATTAAGTTAATTCTTTTTCCAAATTTTCACAAATGCAATGTAGAATAGCTATATGAGACTCTTGTATGAAAGAAGTTACATTACTTTCTACGATTATTGAAACATCAGATATTTCTCTTAAAATTCCTCCAGTTTTTCCGATAAGTGAAATTACTTTCAACCCTCTTGTTTTAGCTTCTTTAGCTGCCTCAACTAATGACATGGATGCTCCAGATTTTTCATCTCCTCCGCCTGTTGAAATTAAAAATAAAATGTCTCCTTTATTTCCGTGTGCTTGAACCTGTCTTTTAAAGTAAGAAAGAAACTCAAAATCATTACACCACGCAGTTACTGCAGCAGGTAAACTTGCAAGGGAAATAGCAGAAACTGGGTCTCTAGACCTATCTTTGTAGGTACATTGCAATTCTCCAACAAAATGCTCTGCATCAGAGCAAGATCCGCCATTTCCAGCTACTAACATTTTTTTTTGATTTTTTTTTGCTTCAATAATTTCTTTTATTATACAAAGAATTTTGTCCTCAAATTTTGAGAGTTTCTCTATTGTTTTAGAACTAGTCTGGAAATAGTTTTTTATATCACTCATAACTTTTTTTAAGCATACTTTTAAAGATAGTTTCCATTATTTTTTTTTGCTTAATGCTATCTAGCTGAAAAGATTGCCATTCTTTCATTTGAAATATCATAATCTTCCCTCCAAGTCTATTATTGTGCCTATCAAGAATTTTTTTTTTGAAAATATATATAGATCCATTTTGCATATAATGCTGATTTTTAAACATTTGTCTTGGTTTTCTTTTTTTAAAATTGATAGTAATAGGCGAAAATTTTTTTTTATTTTTTTTCCAAATATCAAAAAAATCTTCTGCTTGATGAGCTGAAAATAGTGAGTCTGCTTTTGATTTTAAAAATAATTTAAGAGCGTTGTCTATATCTTTGACATATCTAAGAGGACTTGTTGCTTGTAAAAAAACAATATTATCAACTTTATAATTAATATTAGAAATTACATGTTTGATAGCAGACTCTGAACTTGCATTATCGCTACAAAGTTTTTTTGGACGCCACACTACTTTCGCTTTTAATTTTTCACTTAAATTTGCTATTTCAGTTGATTCTGTTGAAACATAAATATCTTTAATCATTTTTGTTTTTTTAGCTTGCTTTAAAGTCCAATATAAGAGAGGTTTATTGCAAAAATTAATTAAATTTTTCTTTTTAATTCCTTTTGAATTTCCTCTAGCGGGAATCACGATAATATTTTTCATATAAAAAAAACAAAGCTCCGCACTTTGCAAAATATGCATTTTACAAATTTACCAATTTTTATCATTTATATTTAAATGGGTTTAAATAAAAATTCCTGTTTATTTATTCTCGTTTTTATATTTCCCATTAAAATTTCAATCTTATTTTTTTGTAAACTTATAACTTTAAATATTCTTTCTGCAAAAGGTCCGTTAGAGAATTTATAAGATGAATTAATATAAGTTTCATAAAAAGTTTGACTTATAAAACCTTTCTCATTTTCTAAACTTTTACATTTTTCAATAAATTTTTTTATATCTTCTTGAAACTCATGAAACCCATCTAAAATATATTTTGAACCCCTTATAAATTTTAATTTATGAATATGAGAACTTTTTAAAAAATCTTCATGAAAACAAAAAAGATAATCACCTAATAGATCAATTTCTTTATTGTTCATTTTATTTTTAGATAGTTTTTGTATTATCATTTTTGGCCTGTAAATAACTATTTCTTTTCCCAATTTTTTAAAAAGATCTTCTTTGAACAAACCAAATTTTTTTTTATCAAATTTTATTACAACCCACATATTAATTTTTTGTTTCAAGTTCTTTTTTTAATTCGTCGTACTCTCTCATTTTTTTTTTCATATAATTAATTGTTAATTTAGTCCTTTCACTAATACCTTTGGGAGTTATCACATATCTCAAATACTTGATTTTATTTGATTGTTTTTGAAAATTTTTAATTTTAAGTAAGCCTTTACCTTGAAGAGCTTTTAAACAATAATTAAGTTTACCCAAGCTAAAGCCAAGTTGTTTAGCTAGTTCTCTTTGAGAAGATTTTGGATCTTTTTCTATTCTTCTTAATATTTCAAAATAATCTTGATTGTTTTTCATATGTTCAATTATTGAACATAATATAACGTTCAATTATTGAACAGTAAAGACTTTTATGGTACTAATTTCCTATGAATGTTACAAAAACCCATAAAATATTAAAAAAATACTATAATTCTAATAGATTTCAGGAAATCTGCGTTCTTAATATACTTCAAGGAATTGAAGAAATTGCTGGCCATGAAACAAAAATAAGAGTTCAAAAGGCAGGATTAAAAAAAATACATAATTATTTTCCTGTTGAACATCTACCGTTTCTTCAGAATTTTCTTGAAAAAAAATTAAGCAAGATAGTTTTTTCCCAGATTTTTATGGTGTCAAAAAAAAACCTTAAAATTAAAAATGATTTTTACATTGATAAAACTCTTAACGTAAGAATTCATTATCCCTTTGAGGTAGAAAAAAAATCAAAATTAACTAGACAAATTTACAGATGTATTAATTTAAATAAATTCAAAGAAGCTAAAAAAGAAATGATTGAGGCAAAAAAAAGGTCTCTCTCTTATAAACTTGATAATAATGATAAATCAAAAATTGAATATTTTAACACAACCAATGAATCGGTTTCTTTGCACAGTCCACATAGAGACACTTGGTTTGGCCACAGCACTGAAGGAATAAATCTTTGGTGGGCCATAACTCCAGCGAAAGAGCTTAACGGATTAATGTTGTTTAAGGATGTTTATAATTTCAATTTAGAACACGAAATACGGCCAGCTTATGTAAAGAATAAATATAATTTAGGCAAAACTACAATACCAAATTTGAAAGCTGGAGAATTGTTAATATTCGACCCTGAGATCCTACATGCATCCAGACTCAATACATCTGATGACACACGTATTGTAATTTCTGGAAGAATAAATGAAAAAAAACCAAAATTTTATGGTTATTCTAAAGAAAATAAAGAACCTTTCTGGTTATTTTCAGAAGATGTAAAAAATAAAATTTTTAATAAAGAATTAATTTTTAAAAGAGAAAAAAAAAATATAATTAAGATAAAAAAGAAAAATCTTAAAAATAAAGTTAAGTTGATAAGTCTTAAAGTAAAATTATTACCAAAAAATAAGTACAAACTATGTCAAACCAAATTAATTAAAAATTTAAAAAAAGTAGAAATAAATTTTGAAAACTTTAAAATTGGGTTAATTAAAAAAAATTCTAAATTTTATGCTTTTAATAGAGTATGCCCTCACCTTAAATTTAATCTTCTTAACACTGAGGGAGATAAAAACCATGTTGTTTGCCCTGGTCATGGTTTAAAATTTAATTATTTAAATGGAACTTCAACCTGCAAAAAATTCAAAATTAAAACATTCGAGGTATTAATTCAAAAAGGAAATTGTTACCTTAAAACTTAGAATTTCATTATAATAAATTTTTCAATTATTTAAAAATTTTTTTCAGTGCATAAATCAAGCCAATTGAGCTATTAGTACTGGTCAGCTACACGCGTCGCCGCGCTTCCACACCCAGCCTATCAACGTAGTGGTCTACTACGGCTCTATAGGAAGAACTAGTTTTGAGGTGGGTTTCCCACTTAGATGCTTTCAGCG
>MDTB01045217.1_pt1 | contig 20300 bp, 5 predicted proteins | sample 811161 | NCBI WGS metagenome assembly MDTB01 (sample SAMN05326650, study PRJNA326480) | marine metagenome | isolation source: seawater | place: Mediterranean Sea | collected 2009 | reverse complement strand
CACTGAATTACACAGCGATGGCCCAGAACTGACCCAAATTTGGGTCAATGTTCGTAAAGCCCTATAAAAAAATTCTAACTAATACCCCCGGCAGGAGTCGTAGGTATTAAAACACGGAGAGAAGTTTATTTGGCAACAGTGGGCAACAGAAGTCCAAACGTTGTTTCACTTGTAATAGATAACAACTCTTCATTTTTGGCCCGAACTCGCCCACTAAACTGCCACACATATGACACACAAAAAGGTTTCCAATTTATTCAACATCTTTAAAAATTATTGGAAGACATAAACGGCTTTACGCCATTCTAAATCAATTTGGGATCTACTAAATCAAGTTGTCTATGATCTGCAGATTTCCCACTGGGTAATTTCTGGATTATTCTCCCAGAGGGATCGATTTAAATAGCACACGTCCCCTCGGTGTGGATGTTTCACACTAGCATTCCAAAGCCCGTGAGTTTGATTAAGGAGATTATCAATCCTAATACGATCTTTTTCCGAATGAAATTCAAGGTAGATGACCTGTAACTTATTAAAAAATGTTTTGATACTATCTAGAATTTCAACTTCACATCCCTCGGTGTCAATTTTTATTACTGTCTGATCTTCTACAATCTTCTTAACTTCATCAAAGGCATCTTTGAGCTGAATTTGTTCACCAGACGCTGATACTTCAGCACTTGCGAAAATTGAATTTTGTAGGCACTGTGATTTTCCTTTAAACAACGTGACACTTTTGGTTGTATCAGACAGTCCAAAAGAGTTGAGTGTTATATGGTGGATATCTTTAAGATTCTGCGTTAGATAATGGAAATTTTTTACACTTGGTTCAAAGCAAGTGAGTCGTGCATTTGGATATTGACTATGAAAGTAAATGGCTGATGCACCTACGTTAGCCCCAATATCAATAATGCGTGTTGGTGAAAAGTCTTTCAGCTGAATCGGTTTGTATACATTGCCAGCTAAAATATTTTGGATATGTGCTGCTGCATTACCTTCATTAGGAAAGTAAAAGTCTTGAGGTTTGTTAAATAATTTTAGTTGTAGTATTTTTTCAGACATTGATATTGTTTAGCCAGAAAGATGATTCATCACACAGGATTTTGTCCACCAGAGTGACAGTTTCATGGTTTGCCACACACATGCCACACAAACGTGTTGCAAAGTGCGTTGTACCCGTGCTACTGGCAAAATCAAATACCCCCGGCAGGAGTCGCATGGTGAAAAACACGGAGAAAAGTTTAGTGGGCAACAGGAGGCCAAACATCGTTTCACTCGTAATAGATAACAAGTCCTCATTTTTGGCCCGACTCCGCCTACTAATCTTCCGCACAGAATTGAGCAACGTTATCAGTCGTACAATCAACTGGTCATGATTGGACAATTGATGGTCATGTACAGACTCATTGAGAAATGTTTATGAAGGCATGAAATCCGTCACAAATTAATCTATTTTATTTTGAATTAAGCACATTTAGACTTACCTAGCCTGATAAATATGCTTTTATAAAATCTAGTCAGTGTTAGTCATGGGAGAAAACCATACCAGACACTTTTTCTAAGCCCCAATGGATCCATCAAGATTAATATCAAGGTTAAAATTTATTTCTGCTTGTAGGCCATCTGTACTGCCATCAGTAAATGTTGTTGAGGAGGACCATTCCCAACTCGAGTTCAATGTCCACACCATGCCATTGAAATACTTATCATGAAGTAGGATATAGCTTGTTCCGCTAATGATTTCAGCACCTACTACCCTGTAGCCTGGCTCAATTGTTTGATTAGCTTCGGTGCCATCCTTGGTTACCATCCGAAGTGCCGTTCCATTGTCAATGTAGAGAACACCTGCCACGTCTCGTCGCAGTTTAATAAGACCGTTGACCTCAATAGGTAAGCGAAGACCTGCGTCAGTTGGCGAATCATTTTCAGGCCTTACAAGTACCGGGTTTTCAGCAGAGCTTAAGCCGGCAAGGCTTAACATCCATGAGGCGTTTGCTGGGAATTTTACAAGCCGCCCGTAGGCTTCCACGCGACTATAAACATAGTTGTTGCCAGTTACTGTTTCAGCCTCAAGAAGTTGGAATAATCCACCCAGAAAATCTGTTTTTGCAACACCGCCAAAATATGTCACTGGTGTTGCAGGATTTATATATGCATCAAAATCGTAATCTCTCCCAAGTTTTACTGGTCCAGAGAGCGATTCATTCTCCAACCATTCGATTGCAGACACAGCCTCAAAGTTAATTGCAGAATCAACATTTGGCGTCAGTGATGATTCAACATCAGCAACAACTGAACCATTCGGGTCGTCATACCAAAGTGTATTGCTTCCACCCCCACCATCGAGAGTGCCTGGAAAATTAATACTCGGCCCCGTCATCACAAAGTTATCATCGGACAAGCCGCCAACAACTTCCTCGACATTATCACCTGAGTGCGTCGCGATAGAAGTTCCGTCACTCACTAAGACACTCCCAAGCTGAACTTCCAAGGCTGCGGATACAGCTGAAAAATCCATTGAGTCGCTACTACCCTCAGCAGGATTTTCAATAATTATGTCGTTACCAAAAACATCTGCAAAGACATATGTGTCGTTGTCTAATCCACCAGCGAGGGAGTCCGTACCAATACCACCTGCCAGGGTGTCGTCACCAGCAAAACCTTCGATACTATCGTCACCAAGGAAACCCCAAAGAGCGTTATTTCCACTTGAACCGAGCAGTGTGTCGGCCCCATCACCTCCATGTGCATCTTCTACGTTAAGGATTCCAGAAAAGCCTACGGCAACACCAGACTCTAAATTCACTGTAACATCACCGCTCCACGCCGACCATGATCCATACCCACCTTGATAGGTCACAATGTCAGAACCATTACCTGCATCAACGGTTGCAACTGTAGAAGCCCCCTCTTTGGCCCGAAGAAAGTCGTTGCCATCACCAAGCAAAATTGACTCGATTGTGTCAGAGAGAAGTTGTGCCTCAAATGCTCCTGTATCTCCGATAACTACGACAGGCGCTGGCTCACTTCCATCACCAACAGCTAAGGTTAGGCTGCTCGAAAATGAAGTAAAATCAAGAGTATCAAGACCACTTGGGTCGTCTACCTGATCTTTAGAAGTGACGTCTACAAAGTAATAGATGTCGTCACCAGCACGACCTTCGAGAGTGTCATTTCCAGCGTATCCTGATAGTACATTCGCCAGATCTGTTCCACGAAGTGTGTCGTTAGCATTACCACCCTCAGCGTTTTCTACATTGACAATACCACCAAATCCAGTCGCAGTACCAGCTGTTAAGTCAACTTCGACAGTACTACTCCAAGCGGACCATGCTCCGTATCCACCCTGGTAAGAGATAAGATTCGTACCATTTCCAGCATCAATATTAGCAGCAGTAGATCCGCCATCTTTAATTCGAAGGTCATTATTTCCCGAACCAAGCTGTATTGTCTCCACCTCGTCATTTGTCACCTGGACAGTGAGTAGTCCTGCCTGCTTCTCAATTACAATTGCATGAGATTCTGTTCCATCACCAACAGCTAGTGTCAGATCAGATGAAACTGCATTTAAGTCAAGTCTGTCATCTCCACCTGCGGCTGACTCAAGCACGGTATCGATTGCCGTAATATCGTTGAAAACATATGTATCGTCATCATGTCCACCCGTCAGCGTATTCGTTCCAGCGCCCCCAGTAATTGTGTCATCTCCAGCATTTGCAGTGATCGTGTCATCACCATCACCACCTTCAATAACATCTGTATCTGATCCACCACGTAAGATATCGTTCTCGCCTTTTCCGCGTATTATTGTGCGCCCTGAAAAGCTGGCCGCATCTATCGTATTTGCCGATGCTCCGCCAGTGAGGTGCGCTACTTCAATGTTCCCGGCGGTGTGATTTCCATAGACGGACATCTGAAGATTTATGTTCGATAGTGTGATATCAATGTCATCGTTAACAACAATTAAGTCTTCACCTGCTCCACCGTCATACAAATCATTTACACCACCTGACCATGGCTGTTCTGAAAACTCTGCACCCAAAGAAACATCAATAACGAACAGCACATCATCACCAGCATTCCCAAACACCTCATCTCCACCATCACCACCGATCAGGATGTCATCATCATCACCGCCATTGAGTCGGTCATCATCGGCACCACCGATGACAGCATCATTCCCGCCCAACGTTGCAATCTCATCATCACCAGCTTGGCCTAAAGCAATATCACGATCAGCGCCACCCGTAATCGTGTCATCATCATCACCGCCTTCAATCCTATTCGGCTCGGATGCGCCACCCGTGATGGTATCGATACCAGCATCTCCGTAGAGATAGTCTCCTTGAAGCCCACCGTAAATTGTGTCGTCACCACCTCGTCCACGAATCCGATCATTCCCACCCTCTGACACAATCCACCAGTTTAGATCGGATCCATCGTCTCCATGTAATTCATCTGCGTCAGTACCGCAGCCACCGTCAATCCAATCATCTCCATCTGGCAAAAACTCGTAATCTGGTTCATTACCAAAACCGACATCTACTGTGTCTCCTAATCCCAACTCAATTATGAAATCAAATATGGAGCCGTCACTGACCAGTTCCGAAGGCATGTTCGAGAGGCCACCTGTCTGAAAAGCACCAAGTCCATTGAGGCCACCAGCCGTAATAGGCGTTGCTGGACCAGTGGTCGACAACGACCATAAATCATTCATGTCATCTAGGGCAATTAGATTTCCAGCACTGTCTATTTCTAATCCCACTAGCCGATTTATTGGATTCGGTGCCCCCGTATATTCTTGAAGTTTCAAAGTATTCCCACCAGTGACCGTCAAATCGATTCGCCCAAGCACCTGTGATGCACTCACACCATCTGTTGAAGGCTGCTCAATATCGAGAATGGCATAAATCTCATCAGGTGATACGACTGCAAGATCACCAACTGGATAGTACTGTCGAGGCTGCCTTGAATCATGGATAAGCCCATGGTTCAGCCAACTCCTGCTCACAGTGTTATAAGTCACTAGCATTCCACTTGTTGTAAGACCAACAAGTCGCTGATGATCAAGAGCATCAAGTGATACAACTACTTCTCCACCAGGTAATGGCCCAAGATCTACGACTGATCCACTATCGAGATCAACACGCCAAAGACCTCCTTGACCAAGCGGGGTAACAACTCCTGCCCCTGCCGAAAGTAAGGATTCACCTGTCGTATAAACTGACGTGCTACCAGTTGCCGCTACGTCCCATGCAGCAAACTCGCCGAATATAGCACCCGTAATTGGCGTCGCAGTTTGCGCAGTTATATCAATGACTGAGAATGTGCTCTTGCTTGTAGCCACATTGTGGGTCACTGCTATTAATTCCTGGGCGTTTATTCTCCCGCCAGGAGTCTTCTGTACCCAAGGATTCACGGGGTCCTGAGAAACGATATATGTATCTTCTTGAAGTCCCGTGAACTGGAAACGTCCAGTTTCATTTAAACTAATTACACCATCACCATTAAGATCAACATCTGCAGTTATGGCGGACTGCGAGATGCCAGTACCTTGGCCAACGATTATAACCTTTTGGCCACTCAATCCCTGCTCTGAAGCGGTTTGTTCGAGGGCGGAATCATCAGAGTCGTGCCACCAAACAGACCCCTCAATAATAGATGTCGTAATGACTGCATTTGCCGATGTTGAGGAAAGTAAGCTAGCCCTTGACGCTTCGCGAGATTCAGATGCTCGTACTGAAAATTGAAACTCAAAGTTGCCTCCAGGGATACCATTACCACTCACGTAATATGATCCAGTTGGATTTACTGCTGATGGATTAATCCATTCTCCATCCAGCATCCCACCATTCAGATCTCTAATAGTGGTGTCACCGATACGCAATTCATAGACGCCAGTCTGAAGAGCGACTGGCTGACTCTTTGATCCAATCGCAAACACCACCCGGTTACCAACCTTAGAATCGTACTCAAGCCCAACGGAAGTTTCTTTATCCGAATCTTCGAGCCTTACGAGTTCATAATCCGCCGAAACGGATGCTAATCCGGTAGTACAGAAATCAACCGCAATGTGATCTATTGGACCATCTGGTTGGAGTGGTTGAGTTTGCTCTGGACCATCGGGAACTGGCTGCCAGACCATCGCCCCCGTTTCATCACTCCCAAGAAAAACACGCTCAACCACTGGCGAATCATTCATCGTGATTGCAATTGGTACTGCTTCAACACTCGCACCACTAGTTACTGTCACAAAAGCAGGACGAGGCGATACGACATCACAGGAAGTTTGCGGCAGCACAAATACCCCATAGTCACCCGGTGGTACATTGGTGAAACTATATTTACCTTGAGTATTTGTACTTACTGACTGCTCAGTAGCGTTAAAATCTCCATCACCATTCTTGTCAAGAAAGACTGTTTTTCCGTCGGCCGGCTGCTGCTCACTCTGGCCATCTTGCTTACGAACTACTCCTGATACACGGCCAAGTTTATAAAACCCAAGGTCAACAGGTTTGTCTGAGGGAAGTATGACTGAAGTAACAGTTGGGGTTGTGGCAATCCATTCGCTTGGTTTCTCAGTCACAACAAGATGTATATTCCCAGCAGGCAGACCTGGCACGGTGGGAACAACGAATTGGCCACCGGGCTGCTCTGCTTCATATATGTGGGCCCATGAAGAGTCGGCTACTGCCAACTTCCAATATTCATTTGCTGGTGCATCTTGCTCACCATTATCAAAAATACCGTTTGCATTACTATCAACAAATATTCTCCCGGCAATTTGATTTGGTGTACTTGGATAGACCTCCGGATGAAACGAAATTTCTGGTTCACATGCTTCTGCAGCGACGACTGCAGAAAAGCCACCATGAAGTGGATCGATAATTGGTCCGAGTGCTTCGTCTATTTGTCGTAACTCATAACTGCGGGTAGTAGATCCACCATACACTGTGTCAGCACCACGGCGAGCAAATATTTTGTCATCACCTGGGCCACCTTCAATCCAATTATCACCCGAACCGCCATCAACAACGTCACTGCCATCACCAAGATAGACCTCTGCATTACCAGCCGTCACGATTACCGCATCGTTGCCGGGTCCAGCATTGACGAAATCACCGCCATCACCAGTTTCGATATAATCGGCTTGAAAACCACCAACCAAATAATCTCGCCCGGCAGTGCCATAGATTGTGTCTGCCCCATCGCCACCATCAACGAACGACGAAAAGCTGCCGGCAAGAAAACTGATTGATCCACCGTAGGCCTGAGTAAAGCCGGGATTTTCAGTAACGCCATCTGACTCGCTGGTTGCATAGATAATGTCGTACCCTGGTCCACCGTAAATAGTGTTATAGCCCTCGCCGCCTTCAATCAGGTCAGCGTTAAGGTCCACAGCACCTCCAGTGAGGTGGCCCGCCGCATCTTCGCCCCATATCTGATCGTCTCCACCGAGGCCATAAATTTTGTCATTACCCTCTCCACCTTCGACATAGTCATGCCCTGAACCAGCATTAATTGTGTCGGATCCGTTTTCACCGTGAACGACATCGTCACCGTCCCCGGCGAGAATTGTATCCCCATCATCTCCGCCGGTAATTGTGTCTGCACCTGGGGCACCGAGTCCAAATCCATCAGGCGCATCTGATAAATCCCCTGCCTCATCATCTCCGATCAGCTGGTCAGCACCAGCATCACCTGAAAGCGTATCACTACCACCATACCCAACGAGAATGTCATTTTTTCCACCACCGTAAAAGGTGTCATCGGACTGCCTGCCTTTGAGTTTATCGCTACCGTCAGTGCCTCCAACGGACCCAGCATCCCCATACAAAACATTTGGTCCGCTACCACCAATAAGGTTGTCATTTCCAGGCCCACCATAGCCGAGAACAGGTATGGCAACCAATGATCCGATTTCAATACTGTCGTCACCGAGACCAGCATCGAACTCAATTTGATTTACGAGGGCAAAGTCAAATCGTTCTTCAAAGTCATAGGCTGTCACAACATACTGATTTGATGCACTGTCGTACTGAACACTAAATTCTTCATCTCCATCTTCAGTTTCACCAGGCAAGACCTGCGTTGCCATTGGTCCAGAATGCAGAACAAGTGTTGTTCCATCGAGACTGGCAATATCTGGCTCGACAGGTGGACATGTGACAAAATCCCAATCGTATAATGTTTCGTTGACTAACTCGAATCGGTCTCCCCACAGAGTGAGAAATCCAAAAGGAGTCGAAAGACCAACCTTGATGAATGCCTCAAAAAAGGCATCTACTGACCCTTCCAAGTCAAAAATACATCCGGGCCCGCTCCGAAGATTTGCAACAAACTCATCAAGATGCACCTTGCCGTCATCATTATTATCTTTGAGATTTGCCCCTAATGTTCCGCGCACACCTGCATCGATACCTGCCTTAGCAACCACCACGTTTAATTCCGCGCCGGCCCCAACAGTTGCAGTGAAAGTTAGTTCGGGCTTGTCGTGACCCTCAGAGTCAACGTCGCCTAAGAATACGCCATTGAGGATTTTGCTAGCAACTTTGGAAGCACTGAGTCCACCCTCCATGGCCTGCCGGATACCCCGCGTGTCGTACCCGAGAGAAAAGTCGGTAGCAAACTCAAAACCACCAAAAAACTTTGCGAATAACGGTGGAAAAATCGGGAAACTCTGACTCAGACTAAAACCGGCCACAAGATCCGGCATATCCCAATGCACAAGTGTTGGATTTCCTCCAAATAATAAATCCACAAGGATCCCTGTCGGATCATCAAAGATCGGAAACGTGACTTCCCCACCGTTAACTGATGAGTATGCATCTGCAACACTTGAATCACCAGACTCAGGATCATTGTCTGTTGGTGAAGCAACGATGTCACCACTTGCAACTGCCTCAAATGTCTGAATAAGCCCCTCGGCAGTTGCAGAAGACGCTGTACCTAAAAAGGCTTCTTTATCTGCGGTGCTTGATGGAGCTTCAATTCGACCTAGAGATACTTTGCTCGTTCCGCTTACTGCTGCCAGCGAAGTGATTGTGTCTGCCACACCATCCACCGCCTCAATAAAGTCTACAGCTCCGTCATAGTCGCCATTTCCCATCGTACGAATTACATCTAATACAGTGATTCCACCCCCACCAACCAGTTTGGAAATATCCGATAGAACAGGTATCTCGCTCGTTAAAAGGTCAAGAACCGGCCGTAGAGGCTCAATCATGGCGTCAACGGTACTAAAGATTTCACCGACAGGCCCAGATAACAAGCCGCCAAGATCAATGTATGTATCTGTTATTTCGAAGAAGAACTTTTCCGCATTGAGTGTAGACACATTAACAGCAGTACCACCCGGTGCTGCCGTATCATTAAATCCCATCGCTAATGAGAGTCCAATTCCCGGCCCATCTGATCCAAAAATACTTGCCGACAAATCAGCCCCAACTTCTGAACGCACGCTACCCGTGATTGTTGTGTTGCTAAAAAGGTCTGTCAGATTACTTAAACCATATGACTCAGCCCCCAAGTCAACGCTCAGTTCGGCCTCTAGCTCTGGTAGTCCAGCTGTTCGATCGTAGCTAAATACCAATGGGCCAAAACTTAAAAACAACTCGTCCGGCATGGTGACATCGAACTGCGTTATGAATTCATCATCGTCATCAGTTTCAATAAAAAAGCCTCTTGAAAGACTTGCTCCGAGGCCTATGTCCAAAACAAATGTTGTGGCAAAGTCGATGGAAGCATCGCCCTCAATTTGCAAGCCTAAGGAGTCCACTCCAAAGTCAATGTCTTGTGAACCAAGTGTTGTTGATGTCGTCGAAGCTAACCAAAGGTCTACGATCAACTCGGTGTCACCCGTAAGCAGGGCCTCAAAAGTTGTCTCATCAGATTTGTCAAGTTCGACAAGTGTGCCCGAAGGACCAGACCTCGTATAAAAAGTGTAGAAATAACTATCCTCGGCAATTGCAACATCGGCGGCAGGCTTTAACTCAAGGCCGGTATAATTTAAATCTTTTAATTTATCTGTTAACCAAACGTCTAACTCAGCTGCAGAGTTGTAACTCCCAACAGTCTCAAAAAAACCTTCGAGCTGACCAAGCAAACCGTTCTCAGAAACATCTACCTTATTTATAAGCGGAAGCCCAGATACTAAGTCGCTGGCAAGAGTTGTTCGCATTAATCCAACGAGTTGAGCAGCACCGTCAATCCAGCCATCAATACTAAAAAAAGCTCCTGGGTGACTCAGGACATCTATTATTGATGTGTATTCACCACCCTCTCCATTGTCAGTTCCACTACCGTCATAGGAAAAATTCAGTGAAAAGTCTGTCGAAGGATCCAAGACTAGTGAAGCTTCTAAGTCCATTGCGCCCGCATACACCTCACTGCCCAACAGATCTGCATAAACTGGTAAAAAAGCTTCAAACACGGCTGTCGCAGAAGGAGTCCCATCGCCTGTGACAGAGAATGTTGCTGCGGGTGCCGGGCCAGCACCATCAACTGATCCGTCAGACAACCGCACCCAAGCCTTGTTTGTTGCGTTGCCTAAAGACACGCCTGCCAAACCACCAAGATTTGCAGTCATTATGAAACCCGCACCGGCATCAATTGATGCATCAAGATTGACCGAAGATGCCGAACTGTCAAAAGCAATAGAACCGGTTGCTAAATCAACCAGTACCCGTCCTTGCATGGAACCCGTAAAAAACATCGTCAAATCACCAGACGCAGTAACATCTAGTGCAACACCAGTACTGATATCAATTGAATCAAGGCTTTTCTGATATTCCGCGTCGACTAATGTAACGGACAAATCGAGAGCTAATGCTTGACCACCAAGATCCAGCGTTGTCAGTGACGGTGTAAGGCTCACCGAAAATCCAGCTGGAAGACTAATTCCATCAGGGAGATAACCGCCGCTGGCTTGAGGTACAAAAAGTTGACCGAATTCAAACCCAAGGCTTGCAAGGCCACCAAAGTCGAGGCCAGAAAAACTCAAATCGCTTGGGTCTAGGGCCGTTAGCCATGTCAAATTGAGAGATGCATTGAAAGCAGAAGGATCATTATTCCATGTGAACTGTGGAAGAGACAACAATCGTCCAAACTGCAAACCAAAGTCCTTGCCGTTGGCTGAAAGTATAGGTATCTCTGGTAAGATTCCAGGCAAGATTAAAACGGCTTGCGAAAACCACGCGCGTAAACGCCCAAGGAAATCAAGATCAGACGTTGCATCACCGGGCGTCCACCCTTCCCATTCAACAATTAGGTCATCAAGCCCCCATGAGAGTCGTTGAAGATCCGGAAAGCAACCCAGGCCCGAGACGTCAGGAAGAGCCAACTCCATCGCATTTAAAAAATCATTCCCTAGGTCACCGAAGCTGAAGTCGGGCCACTGCACAGTATCATCGACTTCACTATAAGTTGGCCTACCAAGCAATTCACCGAGATCAAAATCAGGCATACCTGCAAAAATATCAGCAAATTCAAAAATCTCACCAAAGGAAACATCTAACCAAGGAATCTCAAATTCCCAAAGGCCTGAGCCTTCTAGATAGCTACGGAACGAAGTTAGCATCGAGGGCAGATCATCAAGTGAAAGTTCTCCTAGCCCAGCAAGCACCGATGCCAACTTTTGGCTAGGCTCAATTGAAAAAGACCATCCCTCGCTACCAACATCAGCATCAAGTTCGAGATATGGAACAAGTGACGTATCTGGGACTGTTGAAAGAGTTGTTACCCCGCAGTAGTCAACATAATCACCAAAATCAATATTGAGAGCAGTTTCAAGTTCTGTAGGAGTAACGCGCAGTTGGAAAATACCATCAAGAGTCGGTGTTGCAACGGTGTAATCAAACAAGCTTGCAACACCTGCATCCATTTCAGACAAATAAATCCGTCCATCATCGGCAGCACCAGCACCAGGATCAATAAGACTCATGGAAACGGCAGCATTTCCTTCTGCGGTTCCGCAGTAGACCGAAAGTGATAACGGACCTAGAGCCGCCCCTCCTTCTAAATCAGCTTCTACATCAAGGGTTAATGAACTTAGTGCACCCTCTTGGATGTACAGCCGATCCCGGGGAGAAAAACTCTCGAGGGAAGAACCTTGAATAGTATTTTCGGCCGTCATCGGAACAAGGAGCCCGAGTGCTATTGGAGCCAGAGACGTTTCTACCGAGGTCGTATTCCCAATGCTCACATCCACACTTGGACCAGCAACACTAAAAGTAGAGGTATCTGATATTGGAGTCGTAAGGTCAGTTGCAACGAAAGCGCTGGCATCCATCGCGAGCGTTAAATTGCCACTTGCGTCTGGATCGTCATTCACCAGAGTAAGAAGATCGCCCACCGTTGCAGTTCCATTGGCAACTCCCAAACTATCTAGATCTACACCAACTACAGTTCCGTCTCGCAGATTAAACTGTAAATCATCACCCGTGACTAACATCCCACTTGTTAATCCTACACCACCATTTAATTCCGATAGTAGCGTGGCATTTTCAACCGGACTAACATTTGCTGAGGATGTAACGGCTACACCTGCTGTGACAGACAGATCAGCACTGAGTGTGAAACGTGCCTCCCCAACTGCTGCAACTGAAAGAGGTAAATTGTCTGGAATGAGTTCATCCGACTCGAATCCTAATGATTCGGTGAAGGTGTAGGAGAGCGGAAGTGTCCACTCGATCGCATCAATACTGGGGCTCCAACTCAATCCGATTGACGCCGTAAAGTTATCAATGAAAAAGTCATCTAGTTCCTGAATTGTTGTAAAACTCCACTCACCCTCAGGAGTCTTCAAGCTGTCGAAAAGACTGTCAAAATTGATCCCAATACTGTCACCAAAAAGATTCGAAATATCAGAATCGATAAGAGGCAATTCAAATCCTGAACCAATATCTGGAATCCACGTTCCAAGATCATCAAGAAATGCGCTAATATCATTAATAGAAAAATCACCAAGTTTCTCAAAATTGAAAGGAGTTCCACTTATATTAATAGTTGGTAATGTCATCTGAATCTGGCTTGCATCGAGCAAATCAGACGAGCCAATATTGATTTCTAGGTCATGCCCGAACTCATCAAAGCCAGCAATTTCCAGTTCAAACGGTATGGTTACATTAAATTCAGTCGAAACATCCGTCTGTGTAAAAATATCACCAACCGTGCCGGTATTGAGTGCCCCCAGTGATAGGCAGCCGTCACTTCCTTCCTGTAAATCAACATTTACCCCAATGCCTAGAGATCCAGTGACACTTGCGCCTACAGCATCACCAAGCCGAACAGCACCAAATTGAGCATCGACACCTGTGATAGCTGCACCAGCACTAAAGTTGGCTTCTGCTCCAACCTTAATCGAATCGCTTTTCACGCAGATCATTTCGTTTGTGGAAAGACCAGCGGCAAGTGTCACACCAATACTGAAATCTGCTTCCAGAGTTGTCTCAAGATCAACGGCTACAGAACCCACAGCTAATCCCTGATCCAAGAGCAAACCAGAAGCGCCATCTATACCCGCCTGCCCAAGATCGAGTTCAAAGTCTGGTAGAGTTTCTGAACCTGTTATATTTAGCCCAATCCACAGTACATCCTGACCGGATGCATTCGTGGCGGAACTAGCCGTGACTGTTACGCCGGAAAGAAAATCGGCAGACGAAACAGCTCCTTGAATCACTGTTTCAATCCCAGCAACATCAAGTGATCCCGAGAGTGCTGATGCGAGCGGATCAGTAAGACTTGTACGTAACTCATCTCCAAAGGAAATAAGTGTGCCAAGCGGCTGTCCGATACCAGCAGCTGATGAAGCAAGCATGTCAGCTGCCTGAGCCTCCGTCAGGCGCTGAGCAAGCGATGTCAGCCCTGATGACAACGCATCAACCTGTGCTGCTGAAAGCAGCACGGATGAAGGATCGACACTAAGGACAATCCTTTGCTCAAGGGGTTCAAAACCAACTTGAGGACGGCGACACATATCCTGCCGACAAATTCGGTTTTTCTTATTCGAACGTAAAGATCTTCGACGTTTACGCATTGGAAAAAACATAAGCATTTAAAACCTTGTATTTGCAATAAATATTTGGTCCCTTCGAACGCCTTCTTGAAAACTTCTTTCAGCAAGCATGACTGAGAACAGGAGGTATTTCCCTAACACCTTTTAAAAATCAAAAATACGTATCTAGATTTTTCTGTAAATTTGTCAGAAGAACTAAAAAGTCTTGTTGCCTCTATAGAAAGCGAGACTAGCTGAAAGAAACCCCCGAGTTAAAGCAAAAAAAGAGTAAGGTTTTTTGCCATAAATTGGCAATGGGGAAGCTCATCTGTAGCAATAAAGACCCAGATTAACTAGTTTCTGGTCAATATCTCTTGCGTCGACAAGAATTCTTTTCTTGCAGAATGCTTTGTTAAATTCCCGACGAGCTTCATTATCAATGATTTAACATACTTATGCACGACACTCTGGAGTCTCTTATGAATAAGTTCTTTCTTTTCTTGGCATGTTCCAGCATTGCCTCTGGTGTCGTTCTTGAATCTCACGCAGCCTCTCCGGCTTTTGAAAGGAAGCCAAATATCATTCTTGTCATTACTGATGATCAGGGGTACTACGACCTTTCCGGACATGGAAATCCAGACCTCACAACGCCAAATCTCGATGCGTTAAGTAAAGAAAGTCTTCGCTTCACTCGATTTCAAGTCAGCCCGACCTGTGCACCCACTCGTTCAGCAATTATGTCAGGACGATCGCCATTTTATGTTGGCGTCACACACACCATCCTTGAGCGGGAACGCATGAAACTCGACGTTCCAACAATGCCTGAAATGCTGAAGAATGCAGGATACACCACCGCCATTTTTGGGAAGTGGCATCTTGGTGACCAAACCCCGTATCGACCAGATCAACGTGGATTTGATGAAGTCTTTATTCACGGAGCTGGTGGCATTGGGCAGTCATATCAAGGCAGTTGTGGTGACGCACCAGGAAATAAATATTTTGACCCGGCAATCCTACACAACAACTCTTTTGTAAAAACAAAGGGATTCTGTACAGACATTTTCTTTACTCAGGCAATGCAGTGGATTGAGTCACAAAAAGACTCACAACCATTTTTTGCCTACATCGCAACCAATGCTCCTCACGGCCCTTTTATCGCGCCAGACTCCTACAAGAAAAAGTTTCTGAACGCTGGCCTTCCGGAAAGAACCGTGGGGTTCTATGGGATGATTGAAAACATCGATGACAATATTGGTCGACTCTGCCAGAAGATCGATGAACTTGGTATTGAAAATAACACTCTGTTCATTTTCATGACTGACAATGGGCCGTCGGCCTCGATCTACAATGGTGATCATAAAGGAAAAAAGGGAAGTGTTGATGAAGGCGGCACGCGTGTTCCGAGCTTCTGGCGTTGGCCCGGTGTTCTGAAGCCAGACACCGATGTCGATCGTATTGCAAATCATTTTGATATCCTCCCAACATTTGCAGATATTATCGGAGGGCATCCAGAGCAAAAAGAACTTCTTCATGGAAGAAGTCTTGTACCGCTTCTCAAAAACCCAACAGCTCCCTGGGAAGACCGATTTCGTTTCTTTCACAAAGGTCGTTGGAAAGCAGGTGGGGCAGCAGCTTCACGTGATGTCAACTTTGCCGTACGCAACCAGCGTTATCGATTGGTTGGTCGTAATGAACTCTACGACATGGAAAATGATCCCTCGCAAAAAGTCAATGTCATCAAACAACAGACACAACTCGCAAAGAAGATGAATGCAGCATACGATGCATGGTTTGGTGACGCCGTACCAAATATGGTGAATGAGGATGCTCCACTGACGGGCCACAACACATTTCATCTACTTTTCTGGAAACAGTATGGAATAGATATACCCTCGGTGAAAAATCGCTCAAAGACGACGTCGGAGAAGAAGAAATAATTGATCGAAATCAATGAACCAGCGAGGAGAATAAATCCTGTGGTGGCACAGGCACTCTCCCTGCTGATTCAAACTGTTCCAAGCTGCGACAACGAGACAAACCATGTCAGATGTTTCAGATAATTTGTCGCACAGGAATTTTTCTGCCAGATTGACGGTTGAGACATTCTTCCGCACATGTTCCGCACAGATGTGCGGAGAACGTGGTTTCACCCGTGCTACAGGCGAAAGTGAATACCCCCGGCAGGATTCGAACCTTCGCGGAACTTTTCCAAGTGTAGTGTTTTGGTCAGTCTCTCAAACAAGATATTGTGTTTCACCCTTGTTTTATAAAGTAAGCACTAAAAACAGCGAATCCAACACAAACCATTTGCACACATTTTGCACACACGTTTTCAAACAACGTCATCAGTTGAGTTCTAACAGGCGTTCACGATTCGTGGCGGAAGAGAGGAGACTATTGGCGGGAATGTCCAATAAGCGAAGAAAATGAAAATAACCTTTTACATTTAAATTTTTACATTAGGAATGAAAAGTGATAGCAAATCATTATTTCAGTGCAGGCGTTATTATGAAAAATAAATCTTTATTCTTTTTATTTATCCTCTTTCTTACTACTTTTGTATGGACGCCAAAGCCTGAAGGGTCGGAGATTCTCTGGAACAATTTCATGATGACCACTCAGATAGATGGTCAGCAATATGCACTTGAGGCTATGGCTGTTCGTCCTGATAGCACAAAAAAGTTGCCGCTTGCCGTCATAGCACATGGCTCCCCGCCGAATGCAGCCAGCCGGAAGACACAACATGTAATGAGTCTGTCGGATATGGCACTAGAGTTTGCACAGAGAGGCTACGTTGCATTGGCGTTCCTGCGACGGGGGTATGGTAAATCAAGTGGTCAATGGAGTGAGTCATGGGGCTCGACAAAAAAACCACAATTTGTCGAAGGTGGACGTGGTACGGCAGCAGATTTGCGAGCAGCAATCGATTATGGATGTCAGCTCGACTATGTTGATCCTGACAAGATTATCGTTGTCGGTCATTCGGCAGGAGGTTTCGGTTCGATTGCTCTCGCATCAGAGGCAGTCAATGGCTTGTCTGCGGTGATAAATTTTGCTGGAGGTAGAGGGTCAAAAAGTCTTGGGAACGTTGCAGCTGTTGATTCAATAGTTCAGGCTTTCGGTACATTCGGAAAAACTGCTCGCGTTCCTTCATTGTGGATTTATGCAAAAAACGATGGGTTATTCGGCCCAGCTCTTTCTCAAAAATTTTTTCTCCAATTCACGAATGCAGGAGGACAAGGAGATTTTATCATGCTTCCGCCATTCGGTGACGAAGGCCATGATTTATTTATTGACCGTAGGGGGATTGATATTTGTCGTCCTCATATAGATAGGTTTTTACGTAAGCATAGCCTTCCAACTTGGGACTCACGACAGGAACCTGCCATGCAGAAACTCCCAGCTCCTCCTCACGCCGGCAGTAAGGCTCGTGAAGCTTGGCAAACATATCTTTCACGGCCAGGAAACAAGGCTTACGTCATTAGTAAGGATGGCAATCATTATGGTTATAAAACAAGGCAAAATTCAATACAAAGTGCGATCGAAGGTGCAAAAAATTTCTGTCGTGATCAATGTTTCATATATTCAATCAATGATGAAATTTTTTTACCAAATGGTAAAAAATAGGAAGAAGCCACTTGCCACGATAAAGATTGTTCTGTAAGCGAAAAACCATCTGATTCAGATAGATTTCAGAGCATTAATAAGTATTAATTTTTAGAAGTTTTTTATTTTTTCACGCTATTGGGACGGAGATTTTTAACTTTGATTTCGGGTGGATTGACTCCATTATCGATGGCAACGAGTGAGTAAATAACCTGATCAGTGAGTTGGGGCATATCTGGTCCTCCGTAGTTAGTTGCAGCTAAGTACGAAGTTTTTTTGTTTGGTGCGACCCATACGGTAGCAAACCACATCGTATTGCTACCAGAGTGCATTAACACGGTGCCATTACCCCAAGGGCGATTAAGAACATTCCAGCCTAGAGCATATTTGTTTTTATCGTAGTGACGTGTTTTGTGTAAGTCTCGCATAGTTTTTACTGATACGATTTTATTGAGCTGTCCACCACAATGCTGTTGTGTAAATTTTGCCCAGTCATTGAGTGAAAGATGGATAGTACCTGCTGGTCCTAATGCTGCAGCGTTATCAGATTGAGTGGGAGTCATAGCCAACCCCAAATGTCCCCAAGGCTGGTCAACGGCACCCTTTGTGCCTGGAAATCCAAACCCAGCAGATGTTATCCCCAGAGGTTTAAAGATTTCTTGCCTCATTAAGTTTTCCCATGTTTGACCCGTCTTTTGTTCTGCAATCAAGCCAGCGATCATGTAGCCAAGATTAGAGTAGAGGTATTCTCCTCGCTTGTTTTTTGCCGGTCTGCTTAGGTGTTGCTTCGCGAGTAGGAATCGCTGTGTAGTAATGGGCTTTCCTGACTCAGACCACCAATCATCTGCATTGGCCTGTAGCCCACCACGATGTTGAAGGAGATCAAGTACCGTGACATTTTTAAAACTGAGATGAATATGTTTTGCGATTGAGGGAAGTCCTTTTGGGACGGTTGTGTTCCAGCTAAGTTTGTTTTGATCTACTAATTTGCCGATCAGCGTGGCCGTCATCGCTTTTGAGCATGATCCAATGTGGACTTGGTCGAAAATTGTGAACGATTCCTTCGAAAGTCTCTTTCTTTTTCCTGCGGCTGCAATCCGTATTGGTTTGCCGTGTTTCTTAATTGCGGCAACAAATCCAGGTGGCTTGCCGTCCAGAGAATCACCATCTGCCACTACAGATTCGAGAATAACTTTGATTTGTTCATCAACTTTTATCTCTTGCCCATAGAGACCGTTTTGGGCTAAGACGCTAAAAAGGATCCCGTATTTTACAATATCAATCAATTTAAAACCTTATAAAATTTCCAAGATCCTATTCGTTATCTCAGTCAGAGTTGTGCGTTTATATTTTTATTCACTGCGTAGAAGTTGCTACAAAAATATATCGAAATTGGACTCAACATCTGTAATTACAAATTTATTCCCCCGGCAGGAGTCGCAGGTCTGAAAACGCGGAGAAAAGTTTATTGGGCAACAGAAGGCCAAACGTTGTTTCACTTGTAATAGATAACAAGTATTCATTTTTAGCACGACTCCGCCCACTGATCTTCCGTACATATGCCACCAAAATGGACTAATATCTATTAGTTGACTTTTTAAGAGTGCTTTGCGGGTTGCTTTGAATTTGTTGGTGGGGATGACACCAACTCCGTTTGTTTGCCATCATCAACAAACAGCTCACGAACTTGAAAAAGCACCGGAATGACTTCTGTATATGTGATAATTATTCCGAGCAGCAATACTAACACCCCGATAGTCACGAGCAAAGGTTTTGCCGCATGGGTTAAGATTAATCCCAACTTGACACCAAAGACATCTGAAATAAAAGGAAGGCCATTAGCGTAGATTTCTTTTGCTGCCGGTAAAGGACGTAATTTTTTATAAACAAAGGTGGGAAGAGTGCGATCTTGAACAAAACATGTTTCTTCCGTGAATTCTGTCTTTAGAATATTCGCGACGAATGCAGATAATCCAATACCGGCGTGATCTCCAGCTATTACAGAAACGGGAACAGCAACCGTTGTTACATCATTCTTTGGGTTTCTGGGTGAGATAGAAAAAGCTCCTTTTGGGACAACGACTTTTTCTAAAAAATTTATCTTGTGCGATAAGGCCTCTGCTTCTTTGAAACCAATTAGATGAAATGTTTCATTTAAAGCCAATTCTTTTACGACGGTGGAAGTAAATGGCAGAAGAAAGAATGCAGCATCGACTTCATTACGATTGAGCTTATCCTGAGCTTGAACAATTTGCGCTTCTACAAAAATAGAATTGTGTTTATTGACTCCATGCAAAGATAAAATTCGTTCGGAAAGTTCTCGAACACCTGAATCCTTGGGACCAACAGCAATAATCTTCCCCAATAAATCATTTATTGATTTTATTTCAGAAGACTTTAAAGAAAATAACCACAACGGTTCAGTAGCGATTTTTCCAAGTGAAAATAAACCTTCTGTTGAGTCTTTTGAAATATCTTGAGCAACAAATCCTATGTGAGGCCTATCAGAGGAAGCTGAATTTACTTCCGTAAGAATAGTTTTTGTATTTTCGACATGCTTAATCCGTGCCCTAATGTTCGCCTTATTTAAACTCGATTTTATTTTCTCTGAAGTGGTGGAGAAAAATCCACCTGGTGGCCCGGAAAGAATAATAACTTCCGATGGTGGGAGTAGTGAGATTATGCAACAAAGCACGTAAAT
>MDTB01017515.1_pt1 | contig 20300 bp, 22 predicted proteins | sample 811161 | NCBI WGS metagenome assembly MDTB01 (sample SAMN05326650, study PRJNA326480) | marine metagenome | isolation source: seawater | place: Mediterranean Sea | collected 2009 | reverse complement strand
TAAATTTAGTAAAATTTTGAATTTTTATATGATTAAGCTCTATTCTTTCAGGAGTTTATTTTAACTTTAGTAAAAAGATTTTTATTTTTTAAATAAAATCCAAATAACTTAATTATTTTTTACAATATAAAAGTTGTTACCAGTTAACTTTAAACATGAGAAATCTCCCCAAAATTCTACTACAAAAAATATAATATAGTTTTTTTAAATAATTAGATAAATATTTCTCTAAAAAAATCATTTCCACTAGTAATTAATTTTTTTTTTTATTAGTTTGTGCTAAATACCTACAATACATAAAACTAATCAGAAAAATTAAACTATGACATATGGTGTAGAAAATATTTTTTCTAAAGAACCGTTTTCATTAATTTTTTCAGTTTTATTAATATTAGGAATAGCACAATTTGGAATTTTAATTCAAAACTATTTAAAAGATAGATTTAATGTAAGATATATAACTAATCATTATTTTTCACCAATAATCGGATCTTATACAATATTATTTTTTGCTCATCCATTAAGTTTATTAAATTTACTAAATGTTTTTATTTTTAAAAGCGTTTCATTAATATTAATAATATTTGGAATTTACTTTTCTCTGAAATTTATAAAAAAATACGCCATAAAGTACAAAATAAAATTTGATAATAATTTTGTTCTGATAATATCTTTTATATTACTTTTTTTTGTTGCTGCTTCACCCATAACTCACGCAGACTCGTTGTCTTATCATTTAAATACAGCTCTAAATCTCATTATAAATAATGGACATAATAATGATATTTTACCATTTAATGACAAGTTGGGAGGAGGTGGGGAAATACTGATAGCGTTTGGTTTATCATTTGGATTACAACAATTTGGAGGTTTGCTTCAATTTTCATCTTTATTTTCTTTAATACCAATTTTTAAAGAAAAAAAAAAAAATAAAAATTTGATTTTTATAATTATTATTCTCTTTACTCCAGTTACAATATTTTTAATCAGTTCACCCAAACCTCAATTGATGCCATGTATTGCAACATTGATTGTATTTTCATATTTTATTAAATATTATAATAAAAGTCATAATATAAATTTAATAAATTTTATTTTAACAAGCATGTTATTTATAAACTTTATTATAAAGTTTAATTTTATATTAAGTAGTTCAATAATAATTTTAGTCTTAATTTACGAAAATTCACTTATTAAAAATAAATTCAAATTTCTTCTAACCACATTTATTGCTGCCTTATTAATAGTGTTTCCTTTATTTTTATATAGACTAAAAATTTATGATGTAAGTATCTTAAACTTATTTATAAGTCCATTGCCTCTTAATATTTATGGTTATGAAAATTTTCACCATGTACTTACAGGGGATGAAAAAGCAAAAAATATTTTTAATTTAATCTATCCAAATAGTTTAGGAGAATTATCAACAATATATGGCCCTGCATTCTTACTTATCTTTTTTATTAATATAAAACAATTAAATCATAGAATAAAAGTTTATTTATTTTTATTGTCAGTTTTTTTTATCATTGGAATAATTTATGGATCAAGTTTAAATAGATTTTATTTTGAAATCTTTATTTGCTTGTTATTTATTTTATCTATAATTGGTTTTAAAAGCCCAATATTGAAAAAATATATAATTAAGTACTTCTATTTTCAAAGTTTTATAGTTTTTATTGGATGTATCTTTTTTGCTTTTAAATTATTTCCTGGATCTCTAAATGAAAAATTTTATAAAAATGTGATGCATAATTCTGCAGATGGCTACTCTTTAATTAGTTGGGCAAATAATTATCTTGAAGATGATGATGTGGTCCTATCTTATAGTAGATCAATAACTTTATTTAAAGTTGATGCATATTTTCAGGATCTAACTTGGTACATTAATTTAAAAAATAAAGACTCTTATAAATATATTAATTTTTTAAAAAGAAAAAAAATTAACAGATTAGTTTATAGTGGGAAAGATTTAGAACTTGGTGAATTTAAAAATTGTGTAGGTAGAGAAATCGCTCAAAAAGAAAATATTGGAAGAAAAGTTGGACGAAATCCTTTTAATAAAGGTGCAAGATATAATGGTTGGATATTTGAATTTAAGTATGAAAATTTACCTGCTTGTCTATTTTGAGAGTCTTAATGGTAAATTATTTTCAAATTCAAATGAGTATTCCCTCATAAATTTTGAATAACATTTTGTTAAATTGTTGCTATCATTTAAAAAATAAATAATGCCTCCCTCTTTTAATTCAAAATTTAAGCTGGCAGATATGGCTTCTTTAGCAAAGCATAATTCTTGACTTTTGTATTTAATTTCTAAAACATCATATGAAATAATCCACTGAAAAAGATTTAGACCAATTACTGCTATTAATATGTTTTTCTTAAAGTATTTAACTAATAATATGTATGAGAATATAATAAACGGATTTAATAATAAAGTTTTAACAGGCATAAAGTAAAATAATAATAAATTTACAAAAATTATTAAAATACAAAGTCCTCTATCAAAGTTTTCTAAATTAAAAATTTTTTTAAAATTAAAAAACAAAAGATATAAAAAAATAAAACTACTAAATACTCCAACTATTTGAAATATTTTGTAAAAAAATCTTGAGGATAGACTTAATAAATTAAATTCTGGGCCACCATACCAGCCTGGAGTATTTGAATTAGTAATAAATGGTATTTTAATAAACTTTAATGAATAATCATAACTTATGTATGTTGGAATAAAAAACAATAACCCAATCAAGGTTGAAAAAAAACTAATATATAAAAAATTTATTATATTTTTTTTATTTATACCTTTGTATAAAAAAAAAATTAATATTGTTGGATAAATAAAAACTACGAAATTAGCTCTACTAATTATAGTAAGTCCAAAAAAAACTGAAGTTAAAAAAAAATTCTCTTTTTTTATAAAAAATATCGACACTACATAGAAAAATAGGGCAATAGAATAATCGATTGAGTTTGTATTTTCTATAAATAACAAAAAATTTGAAAAGCAAAGAATATAAAAAAAAAAAGAATCTAAATTATTAAATTTAAAAGTTTTTGTTAAAAGTAAGATAGCACTAAAAAAAAATAAAAAACATATAACATTTGAGACAGGTATCCCAAAGTTATATGCAAAAAAACCAATTATAAATTCAGGTACTAAATGTCCATACGCAGCTCTGGATGGTGTATAAACTCCATAATCTATAAAATTTAAAAAAGTCATTATTACATCAAATGAGTCACCATCTGAAAAGTTTGAGCTTCTTTTAATAGATAGTAATATTCCTAAAACTAAAAAAGAATAAACAATGATATTAAGCTTATTTTTTTCTAGAAAGTTCATATTTAAGTCTAAGCATTAGATTTTTGAAGTGTCTTAATAAAAATGGTAATATTACAAGTAAAGGGTTTAAACTACTTCTATTTTTAAAATATAAAGTATTAATCGGGATTTCTTTTATTTTCAGATTATGAAAAGATAATTGAAATAATAAATCTTCTTCAAAAAAATAATCATAAGATACTTTGTCTAAGTCTATTTTTTTTAATAAGTTTATATCAATTGCTAAATATCCATTAACCGCATCTGTTATCGTTTCTATTTTACAAATTTTTTTTGTTATCAAAGTTAAGATAACATTACCTATGTATCTTAGTTTAGGTATTTTATTTTTTTCTTCAGTAATAAGGAATCTAGAACCCTTACAAAAATTAATATTTTCATTTTCTAAAGTTTTTTTAAAATTTTTAATATAAGAAGGTTCATGTTGTCCATCACCATCTAGTTTTAAAACAATATCAAACTTTTCTATTATTGCCTTTTTAAAACCTTGAATAGTTGCACCACCAACACCAAGATTTTTATTAAGAATAACAATCTGAACTTTATCATTTAATTTTTTTTTATTTAATAATTCACCAGTTTTTTCTGGGCAATTATCATCAATTATTATTACTTTATCAACTAATTCATAATCTATTTTATTAATTACATTTTCAATATTTTTTGCAACTTTGAAACAAGGTATTACTACACACAATTTTTTTTTATTCATAATTAAAAATATTTTTCTATAATTTTAAAAATTTCTCGATTCTCAATGATCTTTTTATATTTTAATTTTCTTTTTGATAATAGTTTCCCCCGAAAATGATGTTTACCAGTAGTTTTTAGAAACTTAACATTATCAAATATTTCTTTATTAAAATTTTTTTTCTTAAGTGGTTGTTTTTTTAATTTATTGTCGTAACTTAAATTTTTTTGAATAAAATTATCTGACTCTTTATTTGTAAATTTATAATTGCTTTTTACCTGTATTCTAAAAAATACTTTATTACCTCTTAATTCTTTTAGTTCAAAAAATTTATAGCCATAAAGATTAAACTTTTTCAGTTTCTTTAAATTATAAAATTTCAATTTACTATTTTTAAATTCTAAAATTCCCCCATTTGTCATATTAGTGCTCAATTTATGAAAATTAATCCCTATCTCTTTTAAAAATTTATTTGGATTTACCGGTCTTAGTAAATATTCAGTTTTAATTTTTTTTTGAGTGAAACCATTATAAATTATGGATTGATCACAATTATCAGATAAAGATAAAATTTTATCACAAATAGCATCAGTGTATTTAAAAAAAATTTTGTAATTTTTTATTTCATTCCAATTATTATGTTGAAAATGAGCTATAGAATTTAAAAATATATGACAATAATTTATATTTTTATGCTTAATAATATTTTCAAAAATATTAATAGATATTAAATCAAATAAAAAAAATAAATTATAATTTTTAAATCCTTTAGTAAGAAATGTTTGAATAAAAATTTTAAATATTTTAATTAAATTGAAAATTGATATAAATTTGAAACATATATATAAAAATTCAAATATTTTATTTAAATTTTTTGATATTCTAAAATCTGTGTAATTTTTAGCATAAATCCTTGGTAATTTATATGCTCGCTCAAGAATTTTAGGCTTAATTACAGTTTGATTATTCCAAGGATCAGGAAAAAAAACTTTTATAAAACTATTATCTTTAAAATTTGTATTCATAGTCCCCCAAATTGCAGAACTAATTTTCTTTTTTGCAAGAATATCCCAAATTTGAATAATTTCTTTTGGAATTAATTGACCTGTTTTATATATTTTGTGTTTATTGGATGATCTGCCAGTATTGATTGTAACTGTTTGAACCCAAGGATCCAAATTCTTATCTTGTATTTTATCTGCTGAAAATGTCTCTAATTTATGAAAGTTAAGTATTTTTTGTATACTTTTGCATTGATATTTTTTAGCTCCAAACTGCAAAAATTCATAATTAAACTCATTTAGGTGAATAGTTAGCAATTTTTTTTTAAACATAATTGTATAATAATGTTAAACACATAATTAATTATTTTCCAATGTTTAATAATGATTAAATTATTTTTTTTATTCTCAGAAGACAATAATTCTTTTGGTGTAAATAAAGTTGTTAATATTTTAGCTCAAGAATTAAAAAAATATTGTTTGATAAATAATAAATTTTCTACTTCAGAATTTTTTAAATCAAAAAAAAATATTATTCATATCCATGGATGTTGGAGCATAAAAATATTTATTTATTTTATCATAGGAAAAATATTAGGAAAAAAAATAATTCTATCACCACATGGTATGCTTGATCCTTATTCCTTTACTCAAAAACCACTTAAGAAAAAATTTGCGTGGATTTTATTTCAAAAATTTATTGTCAATAAATCTCATACAATAATCGTAAATTCAAACATAGAAAAAAAAAAATATACAAAAAATAATAAATAAAAAAAAAATTTATGTGATACCGCATGGAATAAAAAAAAAAAATATACCCAAAAACAAAACATCTTTTAGAAATAATTTTAAATATGTTTTCTTTTCAAGAATCCATCCGGTTAAAAATTTAAAGAAATTAGTCGAAATATGGGCCAATAATAAATTTTTTGAAAATAAAATCTTACACGTGTATGGAGATATTTCAGATAAGAAATATTTTAATGAAATAAAAAAAATTATTTTAAAAAGGAAGAATATTTTATATAAAGGACCTTTATATAAAAAAAAAAATCATAACATTATCCAGATATGATATATTTTTATTTCCTTCAGTCTCTGAAAACTTTGGTTTAGTAGTTTTAGAAGCTCTTTCTGCAGGTTTGTACTTAATTTTAAATAAAAATTTACCATGGCAAATACTAGAAAAAAAACAATTTGCTACTTTTACTAATTTTCAAACAAAAAATTTAATAAATTCAATTAAATCCTCTGAAAAAAAAATAATATCTAAAAATAGGAAGCAAAGAATTGCAAAATTTTTAAATAAAAATTATAGTTGGAATAAAATTTCTAAATTATATTTTGATATTTATAAAAAATCAGTATCTAAAACTTTCCAAAAAACTATATATTGAAAATGTAGGATGACAATTCCAGATAAAAATAACAGTCATTAAAATAAATAACTTTATCTCAAATTTAAATTTTATCTCTTTTGAACATAATAAAGAAAATATCAAAAGGTGAACAAATGATTGAGTAGTTAATCGTATAATATTTTTTCCAGAAACATCATATCCTTGTAGAAGACCTTGACCAATTAATAGGACAGACAAGCTAATCGAAAAAACTAACAAATTTTTGTTTAATTTATAATTTTTCTTATAAAACTTAAAATATAAAAATATAAATAAAACTAAAGGTGCAAAGCTTAAAAAGGACCACGCAAAAAGTAGAATTAATTGTTTTAGAGATATATCTTCAATAAAAATTCCAAATATAGTTATGAAATATTGTTCAGATCTCTCTTCGTATTTTGGAATAAATTCTGAGTAAAAAAAACTAATAAAGTAGATAATAAAAAATAACAAAAATGAAAATACTATTTCTTTCTTATTAAGAAAAAAGTTATTTCCTTGTAAAAATTTCAAAAATAATAAAGAGATAGGAATTGCCAACCCACTCTGCCTAGCCAAACACGCTATAACTAATCCAAAAAATATTGTTCTTTTTTCTGTCTTTAAAATGCCTTGCAAACATAAAACACTTCCGATTATAAAAATAAGGTCATTAATTATTAAAGGATTAGATATATAAAATCTAGAGAGATATGGATTGAAATTAAACAATATTATACAAAATAATATTTCTAATTTTGTTCTTTTTGTTGTTTTAAGAATATTAATTAAAATTAAGTTTATTGAGATCAATAAAAAAACTACAAGCACTCTATATAAGTCATATATTTCTATTGGAAAAATTTTACTTATTAAACCTATAAAATAAGGAAAAAAAAATCTTTCAGTATGAATTGGTTGTAATGATATTTCTGGAAACCCAGGTGAATTTTTTGAAATTTCAAAGTAAGCTAAACCATCTGCAGCTCCATAAATTAAACTTTCTTCAAAATTAAAAAAAGTATTAGTTAATAAAACATAAGTTAAAAGTATTATTACTAAATAAAAAAAATCAAAGTTTTGAATTTCAAATTTCTTTTTCATCCAACAAACCTTTGATCCAATATTTCGCCATTATATACCAATCTATTATTGGTCTTATTTTGGTGTAATTTTCTTTTGATGGATAATCCATACTAACTGGAATTTCGATAAATTTTATTTTTTTTGATTTTATAATTTTCCCGTAACTAAAATACTCATATCCATAAGTAAAAAGTTCTTTTTTAAAAAAATTTTTTTCAAAATTTTTAAATATTTGCGTTCTATACATTCTAAACCCACATGTTGAATCTGTTATATTTATCTTAAAGAAAAAATTTATAAGAAAACTAAATATTTTTATCAAAATAATTCTATATTTTGGATTATTTTTCCTTGATGATCCGTCTAAAAATCTACTACCAGATATAAAGTCATATTTTTTTGATTTATCTATAAAAAATTTTATTTCTGATGGTTTCATCTTTCCATTACCTGCCAAATGTATTATAAAATTATATTTGTATTTTTTTGCATACAAATAACCCAGCATTAGAGCATACCCCACACCTTTATTTTTTTTTAGATTTAAGCAATTGAAATTATTCTTATTTATTAAGCTTAATGAATTATCTGTTGATCCGTTATTTATAAACAAATATTTTAAATTATAATTTTTATATTGATTCTCTTTTAATTGATCTATCAAATAAAAAAGTTTATGATATTCATTAAAAACGGGAATAACGCACAATATTTTCATAACATATACGTACAATAAATTGAAAAATAATCAAATTGGTATAATCGGTTTAGGATACTGGGGTACAAATATAGTGAATGTACTTTTAAAACTTGGGGTTAATGAAATTTATTGCTTTGATAAAAACTATGAAAATTTGAAAGAAATAAAAAAAAAATTTCCAAGAGTCAAGACAATCAAAGATTTAAATGTATTGCTAAAAATAAAACCCAATGGAGTTATAATTTCTGTAGACACAAAACACCATTATGCCATGGCAAAAAAATGTCTACTTTCAAATTTAAATGTTTTTATAGAAAAACCAGTCACAAATAATCCAATTAAACTAAAAAAATTAATTAATATCGCGAAGTCTCAAAAAAAAATTATTATGAGTGGGTATATATATTTTTACAATGATCATATTAGATATATTAAAAATTTAATTTTAAAAAAAAAACTTGGTAAAATCTTATACGTATCTTTTGAAAGATCTAATCTTGGTCCAGTAAGGAGTGATATATCTTCAGTTTGGGATTTATCATCTCATGATATCGGAATTTTGAAATATTTTTTTAAAGATCAAATTAAAGTAATTAATTTTTTAGGTCATGATATTTTGAAAAAAAGAATATATGATATAAGTCAATTTTCCTGTAAAATTAACGAAGTCAAAGTTGATTTTAAATCAAGTTGGTTAAGCCCTGAAAAAATTAGAAAAATTATAATTATAGGTAAAAAAAAAATGCTACTTTATAATGAACTGGATTTTGAAAGCCCTGTAAAAATTTTTAATAAGTATGCAGAATATCCAAAAGTAGGAAAATTTAGTAAAAAATTCTTTACGCAAAAAGCAAATATTTATTTAGGTAAAACTTATATACCGAAAATTAAGTCAAGGTCACCTCTTGAAAATGAGATGTTAGAATTTTTAAAATGCTTAAAAAATCAAAGTACACCTATGACATCAACCAGTTTATCATTAGATATTCATAATATTCTAAAAAAGTTAAATTGAATTAAGTAATCTACAGATCTTTATAATATCTTTTCTACTAGAGTTGGGATCTATTGGAAGGCTTAATCCATATTTAGAAAAAATTTCTGCATTCTTAAACTTCTGATTCTTAAATAATTTTTTTGTGCTACTAAGTCTATGTATTGGTTCTGGATAATGTTTACCAAATTGAATTTTATTTTTATTAAATAAATTGATTATCTTTTTTTCTTCTTTACTTAAAATTACATATTGATGATAAACACAGTCTTTTGTGTATTTTAATTTTGTTATTTTTGGATTATTGATATTATCATAATACATTTTGGCAATATTTTTTCTTTTATTATTATTTTTATCAAGATAATCAAGCTTATTTGAAAGAACAGCTGCTTGTAGAGTGTCAAGCCTACTATTGTAACCAATTATTGAATGTTCATATTTTTTTATACCACCTAAATTTCCCAATTTTTTTATTTTAATATATAATTTTTTTGAGTTTGTTGTAATTGCTCCTCCATCACCGTATGCACCTAAATTTTTTCCTGGGTAAAAACTGAAACATCCTATATCTCCAAGTGACCCTGCTTTATTACCAGATTTCTTATAAGAATTGTCCTTTGCCCCATGAGCTTGCGCTGCATCTTCAATTAAATAAATTTTTTTTTTTTTTATTATTTTCTTTATGTCTTTAATATTACAAACTTGACCATACAAATGTACACATATTATTGCTGATGTTTTGTTATTAATTTTTTTAATTAAATCTTTACTACATAAGGTTGGGTTATTATTTTGAATGTCAACTAATACAGGTTTTAAATTTGCTCTTAAAACTGAAAATAGTGTTGAACAGTAAGTTTGAGCCGGTAATATTACCTCTGATTTTTCTTTCAAATCTAATGATTTTAAGGCTAAGAAAAGAGCATCTGTTCCACTATTACAACCAATTGCATATTTAGTTCCACAATATTTCGCAAATTTTTTTTCAAACTTTTTTACTGGATCACCGTTAATAAAATTACTTTTTTTAATTATATTTTCAAATTCTCTTAGATTTTTCTTTAGGATAATTTTATCTTGTTTATATATATCAAAAAATTTAATCATTTTTTTAATTACTAACTTTTCATATATTTACAATGTTTTTTAAAATAAAATACTACTATAGTGAAAGATATGAAATTTAAAAAAAATAAATCAACAATAAAAGATGTCATTTTTGGAAAAAATGTAACCATAGTTGAACCAGTTAACCTTTATGGCTGTGAGATCTCAGATAATTGTTTCATAGGCCCATTTGTTGAGATTCAAAAAGATGTAAAAATTGGAAAAAATACCAGAGTTCAAAGTCATTCGTTTATATGTTCAAAAGTAAATATTGGTATCAATTGTTTTATTGGACATGGTGTAACTTTTGTAAATGATAAATTTTACAATAATACAATTGAAAGCAATGAAAAGAAATTACTTAAAACTAAAGTTGGTAATAATGTATTAATCGGAAGTAATTCAACAATTCTTCCAGTTATAATAGAGAATAAAGTTGTAATTGGTGCAGGATCTGTAATTACAAAAAAATGCCATGCAAAAAAAAAGTATGCAGGTAATCCAGCAAAACAATTAAAAAATAAATAAGTGATTTCAGTTATAGACTATGATGGAGGTAATTATAAGTCTGTAATAAATATTTTGAACAAAATTAAAAAAGAATATTTACTAACAAAGAATACGAAAGACATATTAAATAGTGAGAGCATCATTCTTCCCGGTGTTTCTAATTTTGGATATTGTATTAAAAGCCTTAAATCACATAATTTAGATCAAATTTTAAAAGAAGCAGTTGTCGATAAAAAAATTAAAATTCTTGGAATTTGTTCTGGTATGCAATCTTTTGCAAGTTACAGTGAGGAATCAGATACTGAAGGTTTAAATTTTATAAAGGGTAAAGTGAAAAAAATAGACAACGATCAGTATTTTAGAGTTCCACATATGGGATGGAATAAAGTAAATACATCAAATAATGATTTATTTAAAGGTATAGATAATTTTACCAGGTTTTATTTTTGTCATTCATATCACTTTCAGCCTCAAGATAAAAATGTAATTTCAAACTATACAAATTATAAAAACAAAATTTGTGCAGCTATAAAATTTGAGAATATTTACGGTGTTCAATTTCATCCTGAAAAAAGTTATACAGAGGGACTTCAATTAATAAAAAATTTTATTGAGAATTGTAAATGAAAAAACTTGTAAGAGTAATGCCATGTCTTTTGATAAAAAATAATTACTTAGTAAAAGGAAAAAATTTTATTAACCATCAATATGTAGGTGATATATTTAATGCAGTCAAAATTTATTCTGAAAAAAAAGTCCACGAAATTCAAATTATCGATATATCTGCAAGAGATAAAAATCATTGTATTGATATTAATTTAATAAAAAAAATTAGGAGTGAAATTTCAGTTCCTCTAGCTGTAGGTGGTGGTATTAATTCACTTATGGAAGTTAGCGCATTGATAAATGAAGGAGTTGAAAAGGTAATTCTTAACTCAATAAATTTTCAAAATAAGTCATTAATAAATGAAGTAGCAAAAAAATTTGGATCTCAAAGTATAGTTGTTTCTGTTGATGTAAAAAAATTGAAAAATAAATATGAGATTTATTCAAACAATGGCAAAAAAAAGAACCAACAAATTTGAATGATTACTTAAAACATATTCAGGATTCTGGAGCTGGAGAGATAATGTTAACATCTATAGAAAGAGAAGGAACTAAAAGGGGTTTAGACTTTGATTTGTATGAAAATGTAAAAAATCTAGTTCATATTCCTTTAATAGCTTCTGGTGGAACAAAAAATATAGAAAACATCACTGATTTTTTTGATAATTTTCCTTTTTCTGCAGTTTCTTGTGGTAAAATTTTTATTTACTATGGTAATAGGGACGCTGTTTTAATCAATTATCCAGACAAAAAAACTATAGAAAATTTAATGAATAATTATGAGTAACTTAAAAAAAATTATTCCACTAATTTTTGTAGTTATTTTTATTTTTTTGATTCATCGCTATTATAAAAATAATGTTAATGATTTTATTTTTATCTACCAAATAAATATTTTATTAATTATTTGGATTATATTTCTAAGTTTTGTTTATTTATTAACAGAGGCCTTGGTTTTAAAAAATATTGTAAATAATTTAAACAAAAAAATTAATCTTCTTGAAAGTTTTTTTATAATGAATTCAACATACTTTTGTAATACTTTTGTACAGTTTTCAGGATTAGGATATAGATTATATTATTTAAAGAAATACAAAAATTTGATGATTTCTCAAGTATTGGGCCTTAGTTTATTTACAATTGCCTGTGAGGTGCTAATCTTTAGTTTACTTGGCATATTCTCTTTAATCTTTATTGACTTAGTTTCAAATAGTATAAATATAAACTTGATTTTATATCTTGTATTTACATCTTTTTTTATATTATCAACTTTTTATTTACTTTCTTCTGATACTTTAAGACTTAAAATATTAAATATTAAAATATTTAAAAAATTTAATATCATAAATTCAATATTGAATAAAATGTTGATAAATATAAAAAATAAAAAAAATTTTATTTATAAGCAATCAATTTTATTTTTGTTTCAATACATTATTTTATTTTTAATTTTTTTTAGTATTTTAAATGTCTTAAATACTGAAAATTATTTTTATCTTTCTTTATTAATAACTTCATTAGTAGATTTTTCTTTTTTATTAGCATTTACTCCTTATTCAGTAGGAATAACTGAAGTTGTTACCATATTAGGTACAAAAGATATTAATTTTTCTTTTGCTGAAACATTGGTATTAATAAATTTTTTTAGAGTTTGTATGCTTTCAATTTATTTCTTGTTTGGTCCATTATTTCTAATTTATAAAGCGGTAAAATAATATGGAGTGCAAGGTATGTTTATCTAATGAAACAATTCCAAATTTAAAATTTGATACTGAAGGCATATGTCAGTTTTGTAACATGCATGATGAAATGAATAAAGAGTTCCCTTTAAACAGTAACAGTGAAAAAGAAATATTTAAAATTGCACAAAAAATTAAAAATGAAGGAAAAAATTTAAAATATGACTCTTTAGTAGGAATCAGTGGAGGTAGAGATAGTACCTTTTTACTATATTACGTCAAAAAAATTTTAAAATTGAGACCTTTGGCAGTTCATTATGATAATGGCTTTGACTCTGATGTATCTGTCTCAAATATATTAAAGGTTTGCGAAAAACTCGATGTAGATCTTGAAACAAATGTTGCAGATTGGAATAGCTTTAAAAAAATAACAAAATCTTTTTTTTTAGCTGGGGTTTCTGATCCAGATACCCCTACAGATGTAGGGATATTTAAAACCATGTATCAAACAGCCTATAGAGAGAATATAAAGTATGTTTTTAATGGGCATTCTTTCAGAACTGAGGGAATTGAGCCGTTAGACTGGACTTATATGGACGGTAAATACATTGAAAACATCCATAGTCAATTCGGAGATGGAGATTTGTCAAAATTCGACAATTTTTATATATCTGATTTAATAAAGTATAAACTCTTATCGGGTATAAAAACAATTTTACCACTTAATTTTTTACAATATTCTTATGATAAAGTTGAAAAGATATTAAATGATGAAATTGGTTGGACATATTATGGCGGACATCATCACGAATCATTATTAACAAAATTTGTTGTATCTTCATATCTACCTAAAAAGTTTAATATCGATCGAAGACTTACTTCATATTCTGCCATGGTGAGGTCAAAATTAATTTCAAAGTCTGAAGCAAAAAATATCATTATAAAGAAATCAATTTCGAAAGATGAAGAAGATAAATTAACAGATTATATATTGAATAAGTTAGATTTAACTAATGACCAGTATAAAGAAATTTTAGAAAAAAAAAATGTTAATTTTAGAAACTTTAAAACATACTATAGTACATATAGATATTTTAAGTTTCCAATTAAACTTCTTTCTAACTTCAAATTGATTCCTAAGTTGTTATATTTGAGATACTTTGGTTAATTTATTCTAGTTTTGTAAAAAGAGTAAAATTCAAAAACGTTTGGTTTTTTTTTGCATTCATTTAAGTATTTATAATAAAAGTAATGATATTCAAACTCTAATTTAGATGAAAATTCTAATTTACAGTTAGTTTTTGTAATTTTTTTTAAAGTCTTATTATTTATTAATTCAATACCATCTCCAGTTAAAAAATTATGATTATTAAAATTAATAAAAATAATTATGAGTCCCAATATTGAAAAAATTTTTTTATTTTTTTTTTCACCAATCTTCAATTCATACAAAATATATAAAATCAAGAAAAAATAAAAACTTATAAAGATACGCTCAGGTGGAATTTTGTTTATCAAAAAAATTGTTAGAATAAATAAAATAATTACATAATCAATTAAAACAGGAGATTTTAACAATTTATAAATAAACTTTATGAAACTCAAAGACAATAAAAGCGAAAGAAATATTTTATCTGCTAAAAATTTTAAAAATATTCCAGGGTTATTAAGGATATTAAGTGAACTAGTTTCAGGAAAAAATATTGCATATGTACCTTTACTAAATAATGTTGGCAAACTAATTAAAAAGTTGGAAATATTTAATTCATTGAAAGGTACAAAATTTTTATTTAAAAATATTCCAGTTATTAAGATTGATATTGAAAATAAAATAATTGTTGGAATTGCAAAAAATAAGACATATTCAAATTTTTTCTCTTTAAAAAGTTTAAAAGAAACCATTATTACTATAGGTAGAACCAAGTAAATATTTGATAAATTATGAAATATTAAAATAGAACAAATAAACAAAATAATTTTTGTATTTAAAATATTTCTATCAATTTCAATTAATTTAAAAAAAATTAATACAAATAAAAATCCTGATAAAATATATCCCCTAAATAAAAAAGAATAATCTATAAATAAATGATCAAATGAAAAAAAAACAAACGTGTAAATTAAAAAATTTTTTTGATTTGTTTCTCTATAAATTTTTAAAATAATTAAAACTAAAATAATAAAACTTATACTTCTTAGTAATACCACGTTAACCCCAATTAAATAATTTGGTAACATTCCTAAAATACTCATTAAGGTATGGTTATTTGGAATATATTTTAAAAAAATTGTTCTTGGATCAGCAAAAGTGCTAATACTTACAACTTCATCAGTTTCCAATATCGTTAATGTTGGTGCTGATAAAAATTTTATATATAAGTATGTGAATAAAAAAATTATAACTAAAAAATATAAACTATTTTGAGGTATCCTATTTATCACAGTTTTTTTACTAAAGTTTACAAAATGAAGATTTACTTATATTAAGAAAGTTTATGAAGTTCAAATCCATTTCAGTTTTAATACCAGTTTATAATGAAAAAAATACAATTGAAAAATGTGTACAAAGAGTTTTGAAATCAGATACATGTGGTCTAGATTTGGAGATAATTATATCAGATAATAATTCAAATGATGGAACTAAAGAAATACTTCAATCAATTAGCGATCCAAAAGTAAAATGCTATTTTAAATCAATAAATGAAGGAAAGGGCTCAAATATCAAAAATGCTTTAAATTATGCTTCTGGTGATCTTATCCTTTTTCAAGATGCAGATTTAGAATATCATCCTGAAAATTACCCTCAATTAATAAACCCATTCATAAAAAATGAGGCAGATGTTGTTTTTGGATCACGGTTGACTGGATCCAAAATAACGAAAATTATGGGTTGGCCAAATTTAATAGGAAATAAAATATTCACTTTAATAGCAAATATTCTATACAATAAAATCTTTACTGATATTGCTACTGGTTATAAAATTTTTAAAAAAGATATTATAAAGAATTTAAAAATTCAATCTAATGGTTTTGAGATTGAACCAGAAATTACTGCAAAAATTTCAAAAAATAAAAAACTAAACATCTATGAGGTGCCAATTTCAATTTATTCAAGAAGATATGATGAAGGAAAAAAAGTGAAGTGGTGGGATTTTTTTGTTTATGTTTATACACTAATCAAATGGAGAATAATTAGATAATATTATTAGCTTCTTAATAAAATTATAAATTTATAAAAATAGAAATTTTAATTGTTTAATGTCTGAAAATAATATTCTTATTACAGGTGGGTTTGGATTAATTGGATCTAATTTAATTAAAATTCTTTTAAAAAAAAATTTTAAGATAGTAATAATTGATAATTTATCAAATGGAAATTTAAAAAATATTAGATTATTTAAAAAATTCTCAAAAAAAAATAATATTACTTTTTATAAAATTGATCTTAACGATTTTTCTAAAGTCAAAAATGTTTTTGAAAAACACCCTATTAAATATATTGTCCATTTAGCAGCAATTTCTAGTGTATTTATGGGAATAAAATATCCAAAAAAAGTACTATATAACAATATAAATTCTACCAGAAATTTGATCAAACTTGCAAAAAAATTTAGTATAAATTATTTTATCTTTTCAAGTTCTGCATCTGTTTATGGAAATATAAATTTTAAAAAAAATATTAAAGAAAACACTAAAACAATACCATTAAATGCATATGCAAAATCAAAAATTATATGTGAGAGACTAATAAAAAAAAATTCAATAGGAAATAGTTATAAGTTTTGTATTTTTAGATATTTTAATGTAGTTGGAAAAAACTTCATTCATAATGAAAAAAAAAAACGTTATATGAATTTATTTGAAAGTATAAATTATTGTATTAAAAAAAAAAAAATATTTAAAATACATGGAAAAAACTTAAATACTGATGATGGAACACCAATTAGAGATTTTATCTACATAGATGATTTAGTTTCTGCACATTACCTTACTCTAAATATCCATAAATCTACTTTTTGGAATAATATTTATAATATTGGTTACAACAATGGTATTAGTGTGCTTGAGATAATTAATCAGTCAAAAAAAATTTTTAAAAACAAACTAAAATACAAGTTTGTTAATATAGAAAAATCAGTAATTATTAAATCAGTAGCAAATAATAGAAAATTTTTAAAAATATCGAATTGGAAACCTAAGTTTTCAGGTGTATTAAAAATTGTAAATAATTATTTTTTATCTAATAGTTTAAAAAATTAAATTTTATTCTAATTACTTATGAAAAATTGAGTATTTAAAAATACAATAAAGTGCTGCAAATCCATCTTTTATAGTAATTTTTTTTCCCTCCAAATATCCTCTTCCATTATAGGATACTGGCACTTCAAAAAATTTTATTTTTTGTTTGGCTAGTTTTATTGTGATTTCTGGTTCGATACCAAAAGAACTTTCTTTTAACATTTCTGCACTCAAATATTTTTTTTTAAATAGTTTATAACCTGTTTCCATGTCTGTCATATTTAAATTTGTAAAAAAATTTGTTAGCAAAGTTAAAAACTTATTTGCAACTGAATGCCAAAAAAAATGAAGCCGTCTCGGTCTATTTCCGCCAATGAATCTACTTCCAAATACTACATCGGCATCAAATTTTAAAAATGGTTCAAATAATTTTTCATAATCATTTGGATCATACTCTAAATCTGCGTCTTGAATTAAAATTATATCTCCTTCTGATAATTTTAATCCACTTTTTATTGCTGATCCTTTACCTGAATTTTTTTCGTGAAAAACAGTTTTAATATTCTTCATTTCAATACTAATTTTTTTTATTTTTTCGGTCGAACCATCATTTGATTTATCGTCTACAATTATTAATTCATATTTTTCAATTTTTAATTCCTCTATTTTATTAATAATTTTATCAATGGTCTCAACTTCATTAAAGCAGGGAATTATTATAGATATTTTATATTTTCCAGTTGATATCATAAATTTAATTTTATTTATATTTTTAACAAATAAAAATTTAATAAATTTTCATAATGTTACAAGTCAATAATAACTTATAAATTTTAAATTATATACAATAGTTTATAAATTCAATAATAACTTTTTATTTTGGAAATTTTGAAAACAACAAAAAAATAAATAATTAGTGGTATCAAGATTGATAAAAAAAAGTTTTTAGAAAAAATTAATAATATTATTGGCGATGATGCTAAAAATAAATATACCAACCATACAAATTTATCACTCACTAATAACGATATATAATGGTGCAAATGCTTCTTGTCGGGTTTGACAGGTGATATTTTGTTATATAACCTTTGAATTGTTACTCTTGTAGCGTCTATTCCTGGTATAAGCATAAGTAAAAATATTTCATCACAATAAATATAATAATTATCTGTATTATATGTTTTAATTATAGTTAAGCTTAAATAAATAGATAAAAGATTAACTCCATTGTTTCCAAGAAATAATTTACTTTTTAAATTAAAAAAGAGAATTAATAATAATATTAAAATATTTAAATAATAAAATTCTTTGAATTCATTGGTTAAAGTCGATAGAAAAAATATCAAATATATAACATAGGAAATGCAGACACCATTCTTACCGTCTGCATAATTAAGAGCATTAAAAAACATAAAAATACAAAACATAGTAAATGGAATTGCAAAAAATTTTAGTGAAATACTGTTTTGAAATAGATACTTAAATCTTAATTCACTGACTAAAAGGTTTTCAAAAAAAATTGTAATTATTAAAAGTGGTATTAAAATAATAATTATCTTTAGAATCGTCTTTGGATTTTTTTTATCATCAAATATACCCACTAAAAAAAAAACTGATGAAATTAATAATATGTCGGAATAAAAAGATAGATTAGTTTCAAAAAGAATTTGAATTATAGTAAAAACTGTTGTGATAGAGATCAAAAATATTATTCCTCCTGAAATTGGAGTAGGGTATTTATGAGTTTTCCTTTCATTTGGAATATCAAGAAAATTGAACTTCTTACATTGAATATTAATTATATTTGTCAGTATTGGTAAAAAAATAAGTATTGATAGAATTAAATATATATATGAATTATTTAAGATGTTAAAAGTTAGAATTTTGTCAAGAAACATTTATATTTCAATTATTAAATTATAATTTAACAAATTACGAGTTATATTACATATATTTTTCTAGATTTTAAAATCAAATGTTTCAAAATTTATCTTTACAAAAATCAAATTTTTTAAATTTATTAATATGGTCGTTGCCCTTTAGCATTATTCTTGGGAATTTATTTATAAATTTAAATTTATTATTTATCATTTTAGTTGGCATTTATATTTTTAGAAAAAATTTAAACCAATTTATAATAAAATATATTAATTATGTTGTTTTATTTTTAATATTTATTTTTATAAATTTATTTTTGTCTTCAGATCTAAACTTGTCTTTAAAAGGTTTTTTTGGATTATTAAAAAATATATTTTTTTCATTAATATTTTATTTTTGGCTCAAATATAAAAATGACAATCTAAAGAGTATTTTGTTATCGATTGTTTTAGCACAATTAATATTGATAATTTCTTTATATATAAATTTGGGGGTTATTTTTTTTTTAATACTAGTTTAGAATATGGTGGTAGGATAGGTGGATTATTCCAGGATGAAAATGTAGCAGGGAGTTATATTATTAAATTTTTAATTCCCTCTGTATTTCTCTTTGTAATTTTTTTTAAAAATAAAAAATATTTAATTCATTTTCTTCTATTGAGTTTTGTATCAATCTTATTTACAGGTGATAGAGCTCCAGTTTTCCTATTTTTTTTAGCTATTATTTTTTTAATTATTTTTAATAAAACACTTAAGTTGAAAAACAGTTTATTATTTTTACTCTCTTTAGGACTGATAATTTTAATTTTTTTTCTCTCTTCGTTAAATTTTAGAGATAAAGTAACATATACTTCAGGTCAACTTGGATTGAAATATATTGAAAAAAAAATTTTTAATATTCAAAAAGACTACTTCAAAGAAAAAGAATATAATTATTCTGAATGGATAAAATCTGAAAAAAGAGATGGTGAATATAATTTTACTGACACTCAATGGTTTGATCATTACTCCAAAGCATTTGAAATAGGAAAACATAATTTACTGTTTGGAAGTGGTATTAAGACATTTAGGAAAG
>MDTB01225706.1_pt1 | contig 20303 bp, 20 predicted proteins | sample 811161 | NCBI WGS metagenome assembly MDTB01 (sample SAMN05326650, study PRJNA326480) | marine metagenome | isolation source: seawater | place: Mediterranean Sea | collected 2009 | reverse complement strand
GAAGAAGAAGAAGAAGAAGAAGGAGAAGAAGAAGGAGAAGAGGGTGCAGATGCTAAAAAAGAAGGAGGAGATTCATCTTCCAAGGAAGAAAAGAGCGATTCACAATAAAAAATTATATTTTTATTGCGAATAGTTTTATAAATGAATAAATATTTAATCGTTGGTTTAGGCAATGAAGGCTTAAACTATGTTAACACAAGGCATAATATTGGGTTTAATATAGTTGATCATTTAGCCATAGGGCACACCTGCATTTTTTCGGATAAAAAATATGGAAGTCTTGCTCAATTAAAAATCAAAGGGAAAATTATTTACTTGCTAAAACCAACAACATTTATGAATTTGAGTGGTAAAGCTGTAAATTATTATTTAAATTATTTGAAAATACCAATAGAGAATCTATTAGTAATTTCCGATGATTTAAATTTAGATTTTGGAAATATACGGTTGCGTCCAAAAGGGAGTCATGGTGGACATAACGGACACAGAAATATAATTGAAACTTTAAACACATCCATTTATTGCAGGTTAAGATTTGGTATAGGAAAAAACTTTAATAAAGGCCAGCAAGTAAACTATGTTTTATCTAAATGGTCTTTTGATGAAAAAAAAAATTTAGAATCTAAACTTGATTTATGTTCGAAAATGATACTCAACTTTGTACTATCGGGTATAGACAACACAATGAATATTTTTAATAATTAAGATGATATGAAAAAAACAATTTTAATTTTTATTTTTTTTGTTCCTTTTGCAATTTTATCTCAAAAGATATTCTCAGTTGATTATTCTTCTCAAGCTGATGTGAAAGTTTATGTAGTTGATTATTCTTCTCAAGCTGATTTAAATGTATTTAAAGTTGATTATTCTTCTCAAGCTTCCGGGAATGAAGGAAATTGGTTTTTTGTTGATTATTCTTCTCAAGCTGATGTCAAGGTATTTTTTGTTGATTATTCTTCTCAAGCTGATATTAAAATACATTTTGTAGATTATTCATCCCAAAGTGGATGGAGAAATAAAAGTAAAAAACATTTATTTTACTAATTCTAAATAAATTGGGCAATGATCCGAATGATTCACATCACTTAAAATTGACGCTTGTTTGATTTTTTTTAAATAACTATTACTAATCATATGGTAATCTATTCTCCATCCTTTATTTCTCTGCCTTGAAAGAGCTCTATAGCTCCACCAGCTATAATGATGGGGGGCTTTATTTTTTTCTCTAAAAGTATCTACAAATCCTAAATCTAAAAAATCTGTCATCCATTTTCTCTCCTCAGGCAAAAATCCAGATGAATTTTTATTCCTTATAGGATCATGTATATCTATAGACTTATGACAAATATTATAATCACCTGAAATTAGCGTAGATTCATTTTTGTTTTTAATAAAACTCATAAATTTCATTAAAAATTTCATTTTGAAATTTTGTCGTAATTCCCCACTAGATCCAGATGGAAAATATACTGAATAGATACTTATATTACGGTACTCTATTTTAAGAACTCTACCTTCAGAATCAATTTGTGGGTCGTTCATTCCATAAACAACATTGCTAGGTAATGTTTTACATAAAATAGCAACTCCACTATAACCTTTTTTTTGAGCAGAATGCCAATAACAATGATAACCCAGATTAGTAAATAATCTTTCATCAAATTGATCTTTATTAGCCTTAATCTCCTGAAAACAAATGACATCTGGGTTCAATTTTTGAATCCATGTAATAAGACCTTTCTTGAGAGCAGCCCTAATACCATTTATATTATAAGAAATTATTTTCATAGTCACTAAAATTACAAGTTTGTTTTCTATATTTCAATCTAAATTCAAATGATTTTATAAAACAACGTTTATTTTTATGTGTAAGTGTAATATATTAACATGACCAACCATTATAAAATAATTTTATTGTTTTTTTTGTTTTTAATTAATGAAAAAAGTTATACGCAAAATAATTATACTAAAATCAAAAAAATCTTCCCAGCAACAAATACAATTGTTATTGATTCATTACCAATAAATTATAAAAGCTTCAGAGTTTTAAAAGATAAAATAGAAATCAACCCAGAGCTATATAGCTTTAATTATAAAATTAATGAACTATATATAGATTCTACTCTTCTTAATGATAGTATTACAATTTTTTATAAAATATTAAATCCAAATATTAAAATATCCTTAAGAGATAGCTCATTATATATTCCTATTATAGAAAAAGAGCCTGATTTCCTAAATACTAACATCATTCCTAAAACTAATAGTGAATTATATACAAATGGTTCCTTTGTGAGAAACTTCTCTAATGGAAACAATCAAAATTTATCAATAAACACCGATGTGGATTTAAGGATTTCTGGAAAAATTAACAATAACTTATTTGTTGATGGTTTCATTTCTGATAATTCTCTTCCATTACAATACGGAGAATCATCTTCGTCCTTACAAGAATTAGATAAAATTTACATCAAAATATATAATTCTCAAGTTGCGCTGACAGGGGGAGACGTTGAAATTAATAATATTGAAAATCATTTTTTAAAATTTTCTAGAAAAGCCATTGGTTTAGATTTTGAAAAAAAAGATTCTACAAATAAAATAATCTCTTCAATTGGTATGACGAAAAACATATTTAAAAGACAAACTATTTTAGTGCAAAATGGTAATCAGGGGCCATATAAATTAGTGGGCGAAAATAATGAACCATATATATTAGTAATCTCTAATAGCGAAAGTGTTTTTATTGATGGTGTTAAAAAAAATAGAGGTTCAGATAAAGATTATTTAATAAATTATAATACGGGTGAAATTAGTTTTACAAATAATATTATCTTAAATACTAACAACAGAGTAATTATTGAATTTCAGTACACTAATCAAAATTATTTTAAATGGCTCGGTTATACAGGTTTTTATAAGAAAAAAGAAAATTTAGATTACTATTTTAACTTTTATACAGAATCAGATAACAAGAATAGTCCTATTAATCCGCTAAATGAAGAGGAGGTTTTTTTACTTAGCAACTCTGGTGACAATAACGCTCTTATAAATAGTTTTAATGAAGTTGATTTTAACCCTGATTTACAACAAATCTTATATATAAAAAAAGACACAACAGATTTAAATAACATAACTCACAAAAACATATTTGTTTTTAGTAACAATCATGAAGATTCATTATTTCAAGTTACATTTTCTAACGTTGGTAATGGTAATGGTAATTATATTCTTGAAAGTTCATTAGTTAATGGGGCTGTTTTTAAATGGATACCGCCAATTAATGGACAATCACAAGGAAATTACAGCCCTACAAAAATTTTAATTCCTGCAAAAAAGACACAGATGATGTCATTTGGAGGGAATTATAAAAAAAACACAACAAACATATCTTTTGATATTGGAATTAGTAATAAAGATCAAAATTTATTTTCCTCCTCAGATGATAATAACAACGTTGGAATTGGCACCAGGTTTTCAATAAATAAAATAATAACAAGAAATAATCTACACATACTTCCAGAAATTTCATACGAGTATATAAACAAAAAATTTTCTTTTATAGAACGAACGCGAGAATTAGAATTTAATAGAAACTGGGATATAAATAATACTCCAGAAAACCAACAACTAATAAATTTTTCTTTAAAAACATCATTAAAAGAAAATATAAAACTAAACTATAATTTTGAAAATATGAGGAGACTCAACTCAAATAAAATTCGAAATTCTATAGATGGATTAATTCAAAAAGATAGTCTAATTATAAATATTGGAGGAAGTCTTTTAAACTCTTTAAATGAATATGAAGATCTGAAATTTATTAAACATAAAAATTCTATAATCAGAGAGGGTAAATTCAGTATGAATATTTTAAATGAAGGTGAAATACTAAAAAGTGATAATTCTACAAGCTTTAATAAACTTTTTATTAGCTCTTCAATAAAAAACTCTTTATTGCCATTATTAAAAATTGATTATACAAATAGAATCGATAAAAATAACTTGTTACAAAAATCTACTGAAAATTCAATTGCTATTCAATCTACTATTGTTGAAAAAAACAAAATCAAATCAAACTTGCAAATTAGTTACTCTGACTTTATGTCTTACACAAATGATTCGTTAATAAATGAAAACAACATAAATAATAGATTAGATTATTTTTTGAATCCCAATTCCTTTATAAAAATAAATGGATTTTTTGAGTTAAGCACTGGACGAGAGTCACTACGAGAAATTAGATATGTTAAAGTTAACGCTGGCTATGGTAATTATTCATGGGTAGATTATAATAATAATAATATTGAGGAATTCGATGAATTTGAAATTTCTCATTTTTCTGATACTGCAGATTACACGAAAATATCATTTCCAACAAATGAATACTTTGATGTTAAAAACACTAAAATTAGCCAACAAATAAAAATAAATCCAAAAACTACTCGAACGAAGGGCATAATTCATAAACTATGTTTTTTTGAAAACCTATCAAACATAGAAATTAATCGTAAAATAGCGTCAGATAATTGGGGAGAAATATTATCACCTTTTTTCAAAAACAAGTTAGAAAATATTTTAAGTCTAAGTTTTAATTTGAACAATACTTTAATGTATAGGCCGAAAAATAAAAATATGTTTATTTCATATAAAATTGACAAGAGCCTATTTAGAAATTCCTTTTCTTGGGATAAACAATTATCAGAAAGGTTAATTCATAATATTTGTTTAAAAATTAATTTTGTAAACTTTTCTACCAAAACAAATTTATATTACAATGAAAATAAAATAACTAATGAAAATTTAATTTATCAAAATTGCCAAATTCGAAAAAACGGATTAGATTTTGAATTTATAAGTAACCACAAATATTTAAAGCCCAGTATACTAATTAGTTATTATCAAAAAGAAAATATTTCTTCCGTAGAGAAATTAGATGGTTTTAAAATAGGTTCTAAATTCTTATTTAATAGTAAAAGTGAATACTTACTAAAAACTGACTTAACATTTTATCATATAAATTATATTGGTGAAATTAACAACTCAATTAGTTATCAAATGTTAGATGGTTTGTCCGCTGGAAATGGTCTTAAATGGGGGGCAACTTTAACAAAAAAAATAAATAAATTAACTTTTTCTTTAAAATATTCCGGAGAAGTAAACGCAATAAATGATATTCATTACGCACACATAGAACTTAAAAAATATTTCTAAATATAAGATTCTATATTTTTTAAATTTGATGAAACCTCTAAATGCCCCTCAGTTTTCTCAATAATTTCTTCTACGGTAACATCCTTAGCTTTTTCTGTTAAAAGAAAACCACTATTTGTAATCTGTAAAACTGCCAAATCTGTAAACACTTTTTTTATACATTTTTTTCCTGTGATGGGAAGTCTACATTTTTTTAATAATTTAGACTCTCCCTTTTTATTTGTATGCATCATTGCTACAATTATGTTATCAGACGCTGAAACCAAATCCATTGCTCCACCCATTCCCTTAACCATTTTACCAGGAATTTTCCAATTTGCAATATCTCCATTTTCTGATACTTCCATTGCACCTAATATTGTCATGTTCACATGCCCCCCCCTAATCATAGCAAAACTTTCTGCTGAATCAAATATTACAGATCCTTTAAGAGTTGTAATTGTTTGTTTCCCTGCATTAATTAAATCAGGATCAACTTCGCTTAATGGTGGAAAAGGACCCATTCCTAGTAATCCATTTTCAGATTGTAACACAACATTTATATCTTTTGATATATAATTTGCCACTAACGTTGGTATTCCTATTCCTAAATTTACATAATAACCATCCTTAAGTTCTTTTGAAATTCTTTGTGCTATTTGAAATTTATTAAGCCCCATCTCTAATTGTTTTTTGTTCTATCCTTTTTTCATAATTAATGCCTTGAAATATTTTTTGAACATATATGCCAGGTGTGTGTATAAAGTTTGGATCAAGATCGCCAACAGGAACTAATTCTTCCACTTCTGCAATAGTAATCTTTCCTGCTGCGGCCATTATTGGATTAAAATTTCTTGCTGTACCTTTATAAATTAAATTACCTGCAGAATCTCCTTTCCAGGCTTTAATAATTGAAAAATCTGCATTAAAAGATTTTTCTAATAAATAATTTTTTCCGTTAAAGATTCTAATTTCCTTGTCATCAGAGATCTCAGTACCAAAACCAGCTGGTGTATAAAAAGCCGGTATACCTGCACCGGCAGCACGACACCTTTCCGCTAAAGTTCCTTGAGGAATTAATTCTACGTCTAACTCCCCAGTCAATAGCTGTCTTTCAAATTCATTATTTTCACCAACATAAGAAGAAATCATTTTTTTAACTTGTTTTTTTTGTAATAATAAACCTATTCCAAAATCATCAACTCCAGCATTATTAGAAATACAAGTTAAGTTTTTCACTCCATTTGAAACAAGTGCACTAATACTATTTTCAGGAATTCCGCATAAGCCAAAACCACCTAACATAATTGTAGCACCATCATGAATATCCTCTACGGCTTCTTTAGCATTATTAACTACTTTTTTTATCATAAAATTTATTTTTAATCAAATGATTCATCAAAAATATTATTATTATTCGAATTTCTTGTATTGCAATCCAAATTTATAGAAATCTCTTTTCTAGGCTTAATAAATGTGTGATTATAAGTATAATTAAATTCTTTATCAGAATAAATATTTTGCATAAATTCACCCCAGATTGGGAGGGCCATATTAGAGCCACTTCCCAAAGCTATACTTCTAAAGTGAATACTTCTTTCTTCTCCCCCAACCCAAACTCCTGTAACCAAATCAGGTGCTAAGCCAATAAACCATCCGTCTGAATGATTATCAGTCGTCCCCGTTTTACCAGCAATTTGATTTGTAAATTCATAACCTATATTATTTAAAGTTTTATACGTATCACCTTTTGAATTTTTATTTTTTGTTTTTGATTGTCTTAATCTAAGGCCTGTTCCTTTATCTACAACCCCTTGAAGCAATTTCAACATAACATAATTAATTTCTTCGCTTAAAACATCAATATATTTTGGTTTAGCATTATAAATAATAATCCCATTTTTATCTTGTATTTTTTTTATAAAAACTGGTTTTACTTGTACCCCTTCATTAGCAAACATAGTATATGAAGATGTCATTTGATATAAGGGAATTTCAACACTTCCTAAGCATAAAGAAGGGATTGCTTTCAAATTAGAAAAGCCTAGTTTTGTTCCAAGTCTAACTACATTTTTTGGTTTCACTTTTTTCATTAAAAACGCAGTTATTGAATTTTTTGATGAAGCAAGGCCATTCATTAAAGTGTATTCTCCACCATATTTTTTATTAGCATTTCTAGGCATGTAATCTTCTTTCAATCCATATTCATCTTTTTCAAACACAACTTGGGAATTTGGAATTTTAAGGCACGGAGAATACTTGAATAAATCTATAGCAGTAGCATAAACAAAAGGCTTGAATGTTGAACCAACTTGCCTTTTAGAATTAACATTGTCATATTTGAAAAATTTATGATTTATTCCTCCAACCCAAGCTTTTACCTCACCACTTTTAGGCTCTATTGACAAAAGGCCTGCATTTAAAAAATACTTATAATATTTTATAGAGTCCATGGGTGACAAAATTGTATCTATTTCTTTTTCCCAAGAAAACAACTTCATACTTATTGGTTGATTAAATATTTTATCTATCTCTTCGTCTTTAATATTATTGCTTTTTAAAACTCTATATCTTTCTGTTCTTCGCATTGTATTTCTATAAATACGATTAATTGTTTTAGTACTTAAATTTTGATCAAAGGGGGCTTTTTTTGATTTATATTTATTCCAGCCACTAAAAAAATCCGCCTGTAATTTTTTCATATGGGTTGAAACAGCATTTTCTGCATGCTGTTGTATTCTTGAATCTATCGTTGTATGGATTTTTAAACCATCTGTATATAAATTATAATAACTACCGTCTATCTTTGGATTATTCTTAATCCACTCTTTCATATAAAACCTTAAATGCTCTCTGAAATAAGTAGCTATTCCCTCATTATGACTTGCTTTTTTATACTCTAATAATAATGGTAATTTCTTCAAAGAATCAAATTGTTGATTAGAAAAATTGATATTTAATTTTTTCTTATTTCTCTTCATTTGATTTAAAACTACATTTCTCCTTTCCAAACTCTTTTCTGGATACCTAAGAGGATTATATAATGAAGGATTTTTAGCCATCCCTACTAATAAAGCTGCTTCTTCTACAGTTAATTGCTTTGCATCCTTATTAAAATAAATTCTAGAAGCCGTGTTTATTCCTATTGCCTGATTCAAAAAATCAAACCTATTAAAATACATAGTAATAATTTCATTTTTAGTATAGCGCTTTTCAAGTCTAGTAGCAATAACCCATTCTCTAAATTTTTGAGTTATTCTCTGAATTTTTGATTTAGGCCTTTTTGAAAATAACATTTTTGCTAATTGTTGTGTTAAAGTACTCCCTCCCCCTTTTGAACCAAAATATAATATAGCACGTAAAGTTGATTTATAATCAATCCCTGCATGTTTATAAAACCTTTCATCTTCTGTGGCAATTAAAGCGTCAATAGCATTCTTAGAAATTTCATCAAATCTAACTTTTCTTCTATTTTCTAAATAATATGTACCTATAACAACACCATCAGAAGAAATTATTTCGGTTGCTAAATTAGTTGGTGGATTTTCTAAAATTTCAAATGTGGGCATCGGAGAATTTGGAGAATCGAAATAACCTGATGACGCCAAAGTAAGTCCTATTAACAAGGTTGATATTGGAATTATTATTATAAAAGAAATTAAAAAAATAAATACTCTTATTTTTTGCTTTAGTGTTACTTTTTTTATAAACGATTTCAATTTATTTTTCTTTTATTTTTAATCCTATACTTTCTACTCCATTTAATTTGTCATTTCTCATTCCGTGAACTATTTTTAATTTATAGTTTTTATTACTTTTAAAATTAGGCAAATAATTTAAATTGAAAAACTGAGTGTTTCCAATACTTTTTTGTTCGGGGTTGCCAAAATTATCATAAATTAAAATAGATAATGTGTCTCGTTTTATTTTTTTGTTTTCAGAATATATATCAACAAATAAAAACAAATTAGAATAAGAATAGTCTTGATTTATTTTCCCAAATAATTGGATATTGTATTGATTAATCGATTGTTGTTCTATAGGTAAATTAAATATTAACGTATCCGTTAGTAGCCATTGGTTGTTTGGAATATTATAATAATCAGAATATATTGTTTTGTTTGACAAAAAAGAAAGCTTAAAAATCAAAAAAGCTAAAATAATTACTATAAAAAAAATTAAAACCCTTGCTCTCATATTTTTCTATTATATCATATTTATTTTTCTTGTAAACTTCAATTATGTTAAATCGTTTTCAACTTTATTTTCTTTATAAATTAACTTTGATAAAGTTAGTGACAAATCCAAAAACAATAATTTAGAATTTGCATTTCTAGTAATATAGTACATGCTTTCTTCAATTTTATTAAAAATTAAAAAAATATTCTTTCTGTGAACAAAACAAGAAAATCTTTCCACAGAAAAGTTTTCGTGAGGAATATCAAGATATAATTGATTTTTTAAGCTATAATTATATAAAAAGCTTTTTCTAAAATTCTCTGTCACATAATTTAAAAAATCTAATTGTTTTGTTCTGTTCATAGATGCAATTTTTTCTACTAAATCTACCAGATCATTAATTTTATTTTTTTTATTAGCATTAAAACATAACCTCACCCACTCAACAAATGTCTCGGCAAAAAGCATGTGTTTGCTCTCAGAAATTGTTTTTTCTGAATTATTATTCGGCTGAAATTTTATTGAAATTAATCGAGATAAAACAGTAGTTATTAATTCTTCTTTGGATTCCGAAATTAATATAAACAAAGTTTTTGTAGGCGGCTCCTCTAAACTTTTTAATAATTTATTAGACGCTTGAGTATTAAGTTTATTTGCATTCCATATCAAAAAAACCTTATATTCCCCTTGATAAGATTTTAAATTTATTTTTTTTTCTAATTCATATATTTCTTGAACATAAATAACTAAATTTTTTTTATCCTTGGATATAATCTCCGTCCATGTCTCAAGATTTAAATCGCCTGATTTCAAGACATTTTTTTTCCATAACTCTAAATAATCAGCGCTTACTGGTTTTTGATTATTTTTTGATGAAGCAACTGGAAAAATATAATGAACATCCGGATGCATTAATAATCCATTTTTTAAACAATTAGAGCATACACCACAACTATCATTGTTTTTTTTATCTAAACAAAAAATGTATTGTATATATGCCAAAGCATGTGCTAACTTCCCGGATTCACTCGGCCCAAAAAATAGTAATGCATGTGGTATTTTATCACTATTAACTCCATCTACCAGGACTTGTCTATTTTTATTATTTGAATTGAATTGACTAAATAACACATGCCTAATTTACAAAAATCAATAATTAACTAAATAAAGATTATAATATAAATGATTAAATTTATTTTTATAAAATTTATGTGATTGATGGATGATACTCTATTATTAAATAAAACAAAAAAATTTCCTAAAAACTCAAAAGTCCTAGTGCGTGTTGATTTTAATGTGCCATTAAAAAACAAATCAGTGATTGATAACTCAAGAATTTTACTATGTATACCTACTATCAAATTACTTTTAGAAAATAATAATGCGTTAATATTAATATCTCATTTAGGTAGACCTAAAGGTTTTGAAGAAAATCTATCAATGATGATTATAAAAAAACACCTGAAAAAAATCGATTTTTTTAAAAACAAAATTATTCATTTTTGTAATTCTTTTGAAAGTAAAAAAATAGAAAATAAAAAAAAGATAGTTAAGCCAGGAGAAATTCTAATATTAGAAAATCTTAGATTTGACAAAGGTGAACAAAAATCTTGTGAATTGTTTGCAAAAAAAATAGCTAAAAATGTTGATTTCTTTGTAAATGATGCTTTTGCAGTATGCCATAGAACAGACTCTTCTATAATTAAAATACCTAGATTATTTAATGAAAACAAGTTGCCCGGCCTACTATTACAAAGAGAAATTAAGGAACTTAATAAAGTTCTTAGTTCTAAAGAAAAAATTCTAGCAGTAATAGGTGGTGCTAAAATTAGCACTAAAGTAAGTTTAATAAAAAAGCTTTTGCATACTTGTAATGATATTATTATTGGAGGTGCAATGGCATTTACTTTTATTAAATATTTAAATGGCTCTATAGGTCAGTCTATTTATGAGCCAGAACAATTGGAAAACGTAGCTGATATATTAAAAAATGCCAAAACACTAAAATGTAATATTCATTTACCCATTGATGTTATTAGTGCTAATATCAATAATACTAAAACTTATAAAAGGAAAATTACTGAAATTCCTTATGATGAATCCGGGTTAGATATAGGATCCAAATCTTGTGAAAATTTTGAAAAAATAATTTTAAAATCTAAAACAATTATTTGGAATGGACCAATGGGTATGTTTGAAAAAAAAGAATTTAAAATGGGTACAGAAAAAATTTTATTAGCAATCTCTTCTGCTACAAAGTCCGGTTCTTATACATTAGTTGGGGGGGGGGACACATTATCAGCGATCTCAAACTACAAACAACATACGTCTAACTTCTATGGATTTAAATATATATCTAGTGGGGGTGGAGCAATGTTAGCATTTTTACAAAACCCAGATTTACCAGGGATAAAAGAATTAAAAAATGATTGAAGAAAATAAGAAGTGGAATTCTCTCGTTAAATATATTAGCCAGCAATTTGGAGGTGGGGAAGAATTAGATTTACAAGCTATTTTATTTCTTATTGGAATTAATGAATTAGGCCAAGGTTATCGAAGTTTTAAAAAACAAGAAAAAATAGACTTACTACATATTGCAATATGTAAATTATTAAGCATATATGGTTATTACTCATTTAATGGAAGAGATAATGAAGGTTGGCCCCATTGGAAAACAAATGAAACACTACCTAACTTGAAGCCTAGTGAACAAACTACATTACTAAAAAAATCTATTATTATTTACTTTGAAGAAGCAAAAATAAAATTCTAGTTACAATTAGATTCTGTTGCAAGTATTGTGATTTCTTTAATAACATTTTCCTCTAAACTAACACTACTAGTTCCGCAGATGTTAGTTGAAAAAATTATTTTCTGAACCTGAACAGAAAAAAACCCTAAGTTTTCAAAATCAAAAGAAGCTAAGCCATTATTATCAGTTGAAGCTGATTTGAAAACAGTTGCATCTTCAATTATTTCACCTAAATCATTCTGAACTGAAATTATAACATCTGCTCCCTCCACTGGAATAAAGTCTTGATTAACAACAAAAACTTTTAATTTAAAGAATGGGTCTTCATAGCAGGAAACAAAGCTTAATGATATAAAAAACAAAAAAAGTAAATAGATTCTCTTCATACAATTCATAAATTATCACCCAATTAGTTAAATTTGGAAAATAGTAAGTGAATAAATATAGAAAAAATGCAGGAACTAATAGAAAAATATAAACAAGAAGTCTCTTCTTTTAATTCAAATAATGAAAAAGAAGTTGAATTGTTTAGAATTAAATATATGGGAAAGAATGGCTTTTTAAGTAAATTGTTCAATGAATTTAAAGATATCGAGCCCTCTAAAAAAAAAGAAATTGGCTTAAAAATTAATGAGTTAAAACAACTTGTTATTTCAAAAGTTAATTCTAAAAAAAAGTCTGTAAATAAATCTGCTGAAAAAGAAATTATAGATTTTACATTACCATCTGGTTTTGGAAAAATTGGCTCTTTACATCCCCTAACAATTGTGGAAAATAAAATCATAGATATTTTTAAATTGATGGGGTTTGATTTAGAGACAGGGCCCGAAATCGAGGATGACTGGCATAATTTTTCTGCTTTAAATATGCCAGAAAATCATCCGGCAAGAGACATGCAAGATACGTTCTTTATAAGTAAATCTCCTGATTTATTATTACGCACACATACCTCTTCTGTACAAATAAGATATATGGAAAATACATCTCCACCATTCAGGATTATTTCTCCTGGAAGAGTTTTTAGAAATGAAGACGTCTCAGCAAGATCACATTGCCTTTTCCATCAAATTGAAGGGCTTGCTATAGATGAAGATATAAACTTTTCTGATCTAAAATTAATTATTCAAGAATTTGTTAATAGGTTGTTTGGCGAAAATAAAAAAATTAGATTTAGACCATCTTTTTTTCCTTTTACAGAACCTAGCGCAGAAGTAGATATTTATTGGGGGCTCGAAACTGAAACTGATAGGAAAATAACAAAAGGTACTGGTTGGCTTGAAATTATGGGTTGTGGAATGGTAGATCCAAATGTATTAAAAAATGTTACAATTAATAATGAAAAATATTCGGGGTTTGCATTTGGAATGGGTATAGAAAGAATAGCTATGCTTCTATATCAAATCGATGACATTAGATTATTTTATGAAAATGATATTAGATTTTTAAAACAATTTAAATCTAGTCATATTATTTAATTTTCCCCACCTTTAACATATTAGTCATACCCTTATCATTAATTGGCATACTTCCGATGTTTATTACGGTTTGTCCAAGTTTTAATATTTTTTGATCTTTTAAAAAATTATGCAAATCTCTTATAGTATCATCTGTACTATTAAATTTATCATAATAAAAACCATAGATACCCCATAATAAACTCAAACTATTTAAAATACTTTTATTATGAGTAAAAACATAAATAAAGGCATTTGGTCTATTGGATGCTATTTTTTGTGCATTATAACCTGAGTGAGTAAGAGTGATAATAGCTTTAGATTGCACTTGATGTGCTAATTCTGAAGCATAATAACAAATAGAATCTGAAATATAACGATCGTTTGCTTTTTTGGGATTTAAAATTAATTTGTTTCTAAAATTAAGACTTGATGCCTCCACACTTAAAATAACTTTAGTCATTGCTCTTACTACTTTTATAGGGTGTTTTCCTATAGCTGTTTCACCTGAAAGCATCAAAGCATCAGCGCCATCAAAAACTGCATTAGCAACATCATTTGTTTCAGCTCTTGTTGTGATTGAATTATTTATCATGCCCTCCATTAGTTGCGTTGCAACAACTACTGGTTTAGAATAATTTAAACATAAATTAATTATTTTTTTTTGTACAATTGGAACTTTTTGCATCGGAATTTCAATGCCTAAATCTCCTCTGGCAATCATTATTCCATCAGCTGATCTTGTAATTGATTTTATGTTTTTTACTGCTTCTGGCTTTTCAATTTTAGCAATAATTTTTATTTTAGAATTCTTCTTAATTAAAATATCTCGTACTCCCACTATATCCCTTGAACTTCGAACAAAAGATAGCGCAACCCAATCTATATTATGTTTAATTAAAAAAAGCAAATCTTGTTTATCTTTTTTTGTAATAGATTTAAATGACAATGGGCTGTTAGGAAAATTAACACCTTTATGAGAAGAAACTCTACCACCATTTAATATGTCACAAACTATTGATTTTTTGGCAATTGATTTTACTCTAAGTTTTATTTTTCCATCATTAATTAATACTAAATCTTTAACCTTTACATCGTTTACTAACATAGGATAATCAACAAACAACTTTTTATCTGAGCTTTCACAATTTTGATTAGTTAATGTGACTAATTTATTAGACTTCAAAAACACATTTTTAGCCACAACCCCTAATCTTATTTTTGGACCTTGCAAATCCCCCAATATTGCTGTCTTAGTTCCAATTTCATTATTAATTTTTTTAATAATAGAAATCATTTTGAATGCATCTTCATGATTTGTATGAGAAAAATTTAATCTACATACATTGACTCCGGCCATTATCATTTTTTTTAATACATCATATGAACTACATGAAGGACCAATTGTTGCGATAATTTTTGTTTTCTTATTAAAGTGCATTAATTAAAAGATTAGTTTTTCAGTGTTTTTTATTAGAGACTTATTAATATATGAAGCAATATTTATAATTTTAATATTATTCATTTTTAAAATTTCCTCTTTATTACAAAACTCTCCATCTATTTTTAATATATAATTAAACATTTTGTATTCAGGTATCAGGTATGATAAATAATACGAATCTTTGTTAAAGATACTCAAATCAGCGTCATCTATGCTTTGCACTTTTGATTCATTATTAACTAGGGCCCACTCTTGTTCATGGCAAGAATCATAATAAGTATATCTGCTTAAATATATAGTTTGATTATTTTCAATAATATGGATGTCGTTATCTCTTTTTAATTCAATATTAATACCCTTATTTAAAAAATAAACTAATTTGTAAGAAGGTGCTCTGGTTTGAATACCAAATAAAGAATACTCTAAATCTAGAGAAAGTGTTAATTTTTTTGTTTGCTTGTTCATTGTGTTAGCCTTCCAAATAAAACTGAAGCATTATGTCCCCCAAAGCCAAAAGTGTTTGATATTACATTATTAATTTGTTTTTCTTCCATTTTATTAGGGGTATAATTTATTTTTGAGTCTAACTTATCATCAAGTTTTTCCAAATTAATTGTTGGAGGAACACATGATTTATTAATTGATAAAATAGAAGCAATTGCCTCTATTGCTCCCGCAGCTCCTAATAAATGACCTGTCATAGATTTAGTTGAACTTATATTTAGACTATAAACATGGTCCTGAAAAATGTCTTTTATAGCATTAACTTCAATTGGATCTCCTAAAGGTGTTGATGTGCCATGCACATTAATGTAATTTACATCTGACAAATTTAATCCTGATTCTTTAATTGCATTTTGCATGGCTTGTTTAGCTCCTGATCCATTGGGCTCTGGAGCTGTTAAATGATAAGCATCCCCTGAAGTTCCTGTTCCTTTTAATTCACAATAAATTTTAGCCCCTCTTTTCTTAGCATGCTCATACTCCTCTAAAATAATAGTCCCTGAACCCTCGCCTAAAACAAATCCGTCCCTACTAGCATCAAATGGGCGTGAGGCTCTACTAGGATCATCATTTCTTGTAGACAAAGCACGTAAAGCATTAAACCCCCCTAAAGCAGCTTCATTTACTGAAGCCTCTGAGCCTCCTGAAATCATAACATCAGATTTTCCTAGTTTAATATAATGATAGGCCTCAATAATTGAATTTGTAGAAGAGGCACACGCGGATACGGTTGAAAAATTTGGGCCCCTAAAACCATATTTTATTGAAAGTAAACCCGCTGCAATATCAGATATCATTTTTGGTATAAAAAATGGACTAAATCTAGGTATTTTGTCATTTAAAACATATGATTCTATTTCTGAGGACATTGTATTTAAACCGCCTATTCCGGACCCCCAAATAACACCACATCTTTGAAGATTTATAGTTTCTAAATTAAGTTTTGAATCTTTAATTGCTTCCTCCGTGCTTATTAATGCGTAGACCGAAAAATCATCTAATTTTCTTAACTCTCTCTTGTTAATATAATCTTCCGGATTAAAATTTTTTAATTCACAAGCAAAATGAGTTTTAAACTTAGATGAATCAAAACGTGTAATTGGAGCAGCGCCACTAATAGATTGACTCAATCCCTTCCAAAATGTGGGAACATCAAGTCCTATTGGTGTCAATGCACCTATTCCAGTAACTACAACTCTTTTGAGCATAATTTATGTTGCATTTTGTATATATGTAACTACATCCGCAACTGTTTGAATTTTTTCAGCATCCTCATCTGAAATTTGAATATTAAATTCTTTTTCAAATTCCATAATTAATTCTACTGTATCTAAAGAATCCGCACCTAAATCTTGTTGGAAACTAGCGGTATCAGTAACTTCACTTTCGTCGATTACTAATTTTTCAACAATTATTGCTTTTACTTTTGAAGATATATCTGACATAATAATAAATTTTAATTTGTAATTGAATCAAATATATATATTTTTTAAAGTCATATATAAAACATCCTTGCTACTTATTTACAGTCTTTTCAACAAAATGTATAATTTAGTTAAATGAAAAGAATTGCGATTTTTGGATCAGGTAGAGGTTCTAATGCAAAAAACATAATCAAATATTTTAAATTTCACAAAAATATTTCTATAAAGCTGATGGTAACTAATAAGTCTGGGGCTGGAATAATTACAGTGGGAAAAGAAAATAAAATACCCACTTTAATAATTGAAGATCACAAACAAGATTTGAATGACAAAATTTTAAAAACCCTTACAGAAAATCTGATTGATTTTGTGGTTCTAGCTGGCTTTTTATTAAAAATACCATCTACATTAATAAACAAATTTCCTAACTGTATTATTAATATTCATCCTGCCTTATTGCCTAAGTATGGGGGAAAGGGCATGTATGGCATCAATGTACATAAAGCTGTTTTAAAAAATAATGAAACTGTAAGTGGAATAACTATTCATTTTGTAAATGAAGATTATGATAAGGGGGAAATAATTTTTCAGGCAAAATGTTCTGTTTTACCAAATGATTCACCTAAATTACTTTCTAAAAAAATACAAAAACTGGAACACCAGTTTTATCCAATAATAATTGAAAAATTAATAACCAATGAGCATTAACGTATTTACTGACGGATCTGCTAAAGGAAACCCCGGAAAGGGGGGGTATGGAATTATTATTAAAGATAATGATTCTTATATAGAAATGTCAAAGGGATTTCGCTTAACTACAAATAATAGAATGGAACTACTAGCTGTTATTGTTGCGCTAGAAAAAATAGAAAAAACAGAAAAAAAAATTATTGTAACTAGCGATTCTAAATATGTCATTGATGCTGTCACAAAAGGTTGGGTTTTTAATTGGGAAAAGAAAGGTTTTAAAAAGAAAAAAAACCCTGATCTGTGGAAACGATTTCTAAAAATATATCCTAAAAATAAAATTTTATTTAAATGGGTGCCTGGTCATAGTGGACATATTGAAAATGAAAAATGTGATGAATTGGCTGTTAATGCTTCTACACATGAAGAATTAGAAATCGATATTTTTTTTGAAAATAGTCAGAAAGAGCCGCCTAACTTATTTAGCTAAAATTTTCATTAAACCTATTTAAATAAGCATCTTTTTCTAAATTTAAAATTGTTTCTGTTCCAAATCCTTGAACACAAAAAGATGCCATAACAGTACCCCAACATAGGGCTTTCTTCATGTTTTCAAATGAATGATTTTGTATTGAAGATAAATAGCCCATAAAACCTCCTGCAAAAGAATCCCCTGCGCCTGTTGGGTCTATAACATCATTAATAGTAACCGCTGGACAAATAAATTTATCCTCCTTAGAAAATAGAATAGAACCTTTACTTCCTAATTTTACAATAATATATGAGGGGCCTAAGAAAAATGTCTTTTCCACAGCCTTTTGAATATCATTTACATTTTGTAATTGTTGTATTTCCTGGTCGTTTATCATAAGAATATCGACCTTACTTATTACACTAATTAAATCATCATAAGCATTATCTATCCATAAATTCATCGTATCCATTGCTACCAATGAATTGTTATTTTTTAACTGACTTAGTACATTTAATTGAACAGACGGTATTACATTTCCTAACATTATATAATTAGAATTTAAAAGATCTTTAGGTATTTTAGGATTAAAGTGTTCTAAAACATTTAATTGGGTATCTATTGTATCTCTCATATTCATATCTTCTCTATATTTCCCTTCCCAAAAAAAAGTTTTTTCTGTTTCATGTTTTTCCAATCCTAAAAGATTAACATTGTGTTCCTTAAATTTTTCTATATGTGAACTGGGGAAGTCATAACCAACAATAGAAACAATATTTGGTGACGTAAAATATGACGAAGAAATGCAGGTGTATGTTGCTGCACCACCTAATATTTTACTAGCTTTTCCTGTAGGTGTTTCTATTGTGTCAAAAGCTACCGTACCAACAACTAATAAACCCATAATTTTTTAATTTTGTCAAAGATATTGTATAATTCGTTAATTGACTATATATTTGCGATTCATTTATTCCTCCTTAGCTCAGTTGGTTAGAGCATCTGACTGTTAATCAGAGGGTCCTTGGTTCGAGCCCAAGAGGGGGAGCATCTTTAAAAGCCGTCTATTTTAGATGGCTTTTTTATTCTATCACATACTTCTTTTGTACAGAACCATCATCATATATGTGTAACTGGAAGCCTTTATTTGTTGCTTGTCTTCCTAATATATCTATGATAGAAATTAAGGATTTATTTTCAAAAGCATTAGATAAAGCGTTCTCGTTTTGGCAATTTGGTATAAATGGTTTTGTGAAAGAAAAATTTTCAGGTTGATTAAATATAGAGTTTTCTGCTAAAAAAAAATCAGTATTGTAATTGATTATATTTCCAGAAGATGAAAAGGTGTAATATATTTCTTCTGTATCGTTTTTATTGTTAGCAGATATACAAATATTATTATTATTTGGATTAAAAATTGGCGGCAAATTTTCACCGTCAAGATCTATTCCATTTGGATAAAACATACTATAGTGATTATAAAAATTATAGTTTTCTGCATCAATTGAGCTTAAAAAAACAGCTTGTGAGACATCTGAAGGGTCATTATTAAAAATATTAACAAAATAGTATTCTTTGGATTCTTTTTTAAAATTACTTCCTAAAGAACGATATATGTCCGGATAATCAAACATATTTTCAGAAGAGGAGTATGAGTACGAGCTGTTTATAATTTCAAAAAAATCTATAAATTCATTCTCAGTAAAATTATCTAAGTTTAATTTTTTAAAGCCATAAGAAAATATAGGGCTTTCAGTTGATCCATACGTTCCAATGCCAGATAAATAAATTTTATTATCACTATAATTTAATGTTGTAGGAATAAAAAAATGATCAGTAAATGATTCTAGAGAACTTGTATGAACTATTTCATAAATAAACTCCGTAGTATTTAATTGCGTATTTAATTTGTAAATTTTCGTTTTAATAGGCCACTCCCAAATACTTTCATAAAACTCATTAGTCATAAAATAAACATTTCCTTCTTCATCAAAATCATAAAAATTTTCTCGGGTTGAAACATCTCCAAGTTCTAAGCTTTCAAACAAACCTGATAAATTATTGGTGCCATATGGTGCTAAGAATAGCTCTGTATTAAAAGAAAAAAAATCAAATATGCCAGAATTTATGTTAATACGAACTAAACCCACGTCTATTGCATCTGCATAATCAGTAGGAGGATTATTGTATAAATGGG
>MDTB01213103.1_pt1 | contig 20305 bp, 19 predicted proteins | sample 811161 | NCBI WGS metagenome assembly MDTB01 (sample SAMN05326650, study PRJNA326480) | marine metagenome | isolation source: seawater | place: Mediterranean Sea | collected 2009 | reverse complement strand
TAAGCAGCATAAGCAACTTGACAGTTATAAGCCAACCTTATAAGGTCGGTATCTGTCATTTCTTCTATTTGATTATTTACTGAGTCAAAATATAATGGACGTGCCATGGAGCTTACCCTCCTGGCGAATCAGGTGACCAAAGTCTAGCTAATACTGTCCCAGACGAATTTTTAATATCTATTTTCACATGATTTTTAAAAGACTTAGCAGTTAAACATGAATCCTTTATGTGGGTTTGATCTATAGACTGACTTTGTACTGTCATTCTTGGCCCACCACTATCAAAATTTATAGTAGCAGTATCACTGAACAATGCAATTGTCTTAGCAGAATCTAGAGCAGCTGCTGCTTGATTTACTAAAGTTGTATTTATTTCATTAACAGCCGATACAAGGTCTAGTTTAGTAGTAGTATTCAAAGAAGTTCGAAGACCAAAGTCTGAATCTAGATTATTAGCTTTAGTCACCCATTGTGCAATGGTGTCAGCAAAATTAATTTGATTATTACCCGCCATGTTTATCCTCTATTAATTTTTTCAAAAGTTGTTTCATTTCAGCTACATCACTTTTTAAAGCTTTAATTTCGTTATCTTTTTCTCTTAAATTATATTTTCTTATTCTAGCTTCTCTCATGCTATTAGTGTTTATATTTATTATAGCACCAGTGTTTGTGTCTCGAACTAAATCTGTATTTCCATCAACTATTTTATAAGCCATTATGTCACCATTGCTATAATTCTAAGATCTTTAATGGTTGGAATTTTAGATTGATTTTTTGAATTCATTACTATTTTTATTTGAAATTTTGTAAAAGAATCTAAGTTTCCTACTTGTCCACCAGGTAAATATTCATATTCTCTGAAAGTTGTACTTACATCATCAGCTGGATTAGATGTATTTTCCCCTTGATATTTCCATGCTAATGAACCAATATCATCATCTGCAGTTCCTGTTCTATAATATACTTTAAATTCACAATCTGAAGGACGATTAGCAGCAAATAATATTTTTAATCCAACTGCTGATTCTTCAAGTGTTACAGTTTTAGTAACATGCTTAGCTGCAGCACTTCCATTAACTGGATTAGTTTCAGCTACATGGACAAGAGGCTTATTTAAATTTGTAGTATTTGATGCGTTAGTGCGATCAATTATATTCTCAAATCCTATAAAGTTTGTTCTTTGTAAATCAACAATTGGACTTACTTTAGTATCAGTAGTTGCAAAATTTAATTTAATAGTAGATGATTTAGTAATACTTGCTGATGTTCCGTTTGAATCTGAAAGTATTACTCTAGGATTTGCAGTATAATTAAATTCATTTAAAACTATATCTCCATAAGATGCATCTTTATTATACGATCCTGTTGGATTTGTACCAAGTGTTCTTAATGTACTTCCAGCATATGATAAACCAGTAGTTAATTTTGCTTCAGCTGTAATTGATGTATTAGCCAATTCCATAAGTTGTATTTGTGGAAGGAATGTATTATATACAATATTTTGATTAGCTGTTATTCCAGTTCCACCACCTCTAACAGAACTAGTTGCAGCTCCTCCAGCAATATCTGTTGCAGAAAATTCGTAACCAGTATGATCAACTTCAATAATTGTTTTACTACCATTTATTTCTTGAGCCAAAAGACCACCTATTCCTGGTGAATCTATTCCAGAAATTGTAACTTGGTCTCCCTTTGAAAATCCATGTGAATTATGAAATACTCTTACAGTACCACTTGCCGCAGTTGTTTGAATTGGATTTTGACCAAGAAGTTCTGATGCCGGTGTTGCATTATTTAATATGGCTGAACCAGTAGTATTAAAATCTGCTCTATAGATTTTAAACATTAAATCTTTATCTTGTTGTGGAGTCCATGTAGATCCATTTTGAGATTGAAATAATGAACCTAATGTTGGCTGTTTATTAATTCTTTTTGCTGTTGTATTTAATACAAATTCATATGTCTGAGCAACATATACGTTATAAGCTGTGGATTCAGCTAAAAGAACAACTGCATATTCTTGACCAGGCGCTAAATAAACTGGTTCATCAAAGGTAAAATTTGTAGGTGTAGCTTGTACAGTTGCCATAGAAGAATTAGTTGGAACAGCTGTAACTTGGCTAGGATTTAAAAATTTGGTTGCACCTGGCATTGGAGCATTAGATGGAACTCCAGCTACTATTGGTCTTATTTGACATTGCACTGGAACACCATGGTTATCTTCTTTAGTTGCAAAGAAACAATCAACCCTTGTTAAGAATATACCATTTGGATTTTCTATAGGATTAATCCAGAATGATTGTGCTAATGGATCTACCCACCAAGTGTTATTTACTTGCTGAGTTAAAGTATTAAATGTTTCTACTCTTGTGGATTGTATTATTTGTTGTCTTGTTTCTAATGTACCGGTTGAAGTAAAGATAGCATTTGCAGAAGATAATGCATCGGAATCTTCTCCGCCAGTAACATCTAATAATTTAAATATTTGTTGACCAGTACTAAACCTAAGAGCATCAGTACTTGGAACAATAAATGAACCTGTTAAAATACCGGTACTATCTGTTGTAAGTGATGTACTTCCATCTGGATGGCCACTGTTTGATGTATAAACATTTCCAGCATCATCTGTTCTTGTAGCCCATCTTGCAAAATTTTCTTGCCGAGTAAAATTAGTTATATCCGTATTGCCAAAAAATGGAAAGTGTTGTGTTTTTCTTCTTAATCCTTGAGCTCTAAAATATACTTTAATAGATCTCATAAATGGAATAACTGAAACACTTAGTACTCTATCTCCGACAACTGATGTCACAGTTGAAACACTACCCCTAACAGTTACACTTCGTGATGACGCTTGATCTCGTCTTCGACCATCTGCTATAACAGCTCCTGTAGACCATGCAGAAGGTTGCCCAACCCAGTTATTTGCAAATTGGCCAAGATTTTGAGTTGTAAATTGAGCTGCAGTTTGTACAGATTGAGTTCCACCACTAACAACATCTGATGCAGCCCATTGTGTTTCCATCCAAGTATCACTTGCAGGCGATAATTCAATATGACCATTAGAAGTTATAACTGCAAATGGATTAATATTTTCTGTTGTAGTAGCAAGATCTTGATTTAAAAATGGCACTGCTGAGTCTGCAAATCCGAGATATAATAAATCACCTTTTAATTTAGTATTACTTCCAACATCAGCTGAATCATATATTAATCTATTTGCTTTTGGTACTGCAAATGGAGTAAGATGTCCAGTCATTGGATCTATACTTGATCTTTGTTCACCACCTTCTAAATCTGTAAATGTATAATCTTTAAAATTATCTACCAAAAATCCAGCTTTAGTTCTTGGATTACCTGATGAATCAATAACTGATAATGTAGAAGTATTTAACTCTAATAAAGTTAATGTAGTAATTTCTTCAATTTTATCGATACGTCTTTCAAGTCTATTAATATCAGACATGGTATATCGTTTAGCAGTATATAATTCAGTTGATAAATCTTTATCATTTTTAGTATGAGGATTAAGATTAATATTATAAAGTGGCATTGAACCTTCTGGTATAGAAGGTAATTCAGGTGAAAAACTAGGAACGCCTTGAAGATAAGTTATAGATCCTTGAGCTAATCTTTCTCCTCTATTACCTCTAGTAGCTGCAACTATTCTGTCTTTTCTTGGAAGGAAATATGTATTATCTGATAAAATAGTTCCACCAGGTTCTGGTAATAGATGAATAAGTGGTGCAGCTCCTGCTGGATTTAAAGCATCAGCTGAGTCAAAATTAATATTCCAATGTAAGCCGACAGTTTTTTGAGTAGCACCAGCAGAATCTATATCGTGTTCTAATACAGCAACTGGTCTGAAATCTAAAACATCTCCTAAATTAATTAATGCTCCATTACTTTTCGTATAATTTGGTATAGTATCATATGAAACACCTGTTCCATCTAATGAGCCAACAGCGGTTGCATTGTCTTTATATGATGTTATACTAAAATAGCATTTCTGACCACCAACTCCTGCTAAAGAAGCTTCATGATCAAAATATTGAAATCTTATAAAAATATTAGCATTTGGAATAGTAGTATCAGCTTTTGGTATGATGCGACCTATACCATAGTAGTTATCTCTTTGTCCATTATCTAATGTAAAGTTTTCGCTTAATGAAGCGCCATTTGAATCTGCTAACTTAATTGCTTTAATTGCAAAAATATCTGGTTTATCTAAGCTTATGAATTGTAAACCTCTTCCATCTGAATCAGCTACACCAGGCCAAGTTTTAGTTAATGTAACTTCTCTTAATGTTTTAGCTCTAGAATTAACGTTTGTAGAACCACTGATTAAAACATCCGCTAATATTTCATATGTTGTATTCTCACAGTTTGTTAAATCGAATGTATTTGCACCAGTTACGGTTGCACCCTCATCATCAATAGGTCCATTTACTTTACTGATAATCCAATTTGATCCACCCGTTAATGCATTTGTTCCAGGAGGTAATGTAACAGATAATGATCTTGTTCCAGTACCACCAGAAGCAACTGTAAATCTTTTTTGTACTGTTGTTGATGAAGCAACAATTCCATCGAATGCAGGTCGCACTTCTGGTAAAGGAAATAATAATGTGTTATCAGATGTTCCTTTTAGTACAGCCTGGCCTCCTTCTAAAACAAGATTGACTTTACCATCAGTTGGCCCTCGGCCAATACTTTTTACATCTTTAAAAGATTTAGTTGTACTAGCTTTCATTCTTATATCAAAAAGATACAATCTATGAAATTCACTTGGATCTCTTCGAATATGACGAACACGAGCTGTACCTATTACATTAGCGCTAGTATTAGGACTACAGTTAATAGTTTTATAAAGATTTACTTTTTCAAAACCTTGAATATTTGGTAGACCATAATTTTTTATACCAGATGAATCATAAGGAGTAAGTGCGCTAATAGTATCACAATAACCTAAAACGTAATTACCATAAGCTGCATTAACAACTTCATCAGCATTAGTTTGCGTTGTTTTTGGTTTAGCTATTGGAAAGATTTTTTGATCTAAAGCAATACGATGGCCTTCGACATATGCTATACCATCTGAAACTCTATAATTGATATTATCAGAATCTACAGATCTTATATTTAAATCAAATCTTTTAACAAAATAATTACCTGATTCTTCTTTTGTTCGAAGTGCAAGTAAATTACTAATTTGATTATATGATGTATCTAATGTAACTTCATCTGAGATTTGTCCTCGATCAACACGTGCTAAATATATAAAATTATTAGCTCCTGTTGCAGTTCTAGTTTTTAATGTTAATTGTATTCTATATCTATCTGCACCAGGTGAAGCTAAATTTGGTTGCGCTCCAGAATTTTCATAAAGTGAATTAGTATCAGTAATTGTTACAACATCTTCAGTAACTTGAAATCCAATATCTTCACTAGGATTCGAGTTATACTTTGCTACAAATATTGATTGTGCTTGGCAAAATACAAAATGACCTTGCGCAAAAAAGCTACCTTTTGTAATATGTGCTTTTGTTCCACGCCCAGTAGCTGCAGCTGCAGCAGTAGTCATATCTGGATATAAACTAGGACTTGATGTATCTAATGTACTATTATTTGCTCCTATTATTTTTTGTAAAATATGACCATTTCCAACTCTTATAGAACCAGTGGCAGTTGCAGTACCTGCAGTTGTATCAATATATTCTACAATAATTGTTTCAGGATCTAATCCTTCTGCAGGAACTACTTCTTTTATTCTTACAATAATTTGTGGATTAGGCGAAGCAACTTTATAGTATTTTCCAACTAAAAGATCTCTATTAACTGGTAATTGAGCAGTAGCCAATTTTATATATTCAACTCTATTATCAACAGTAACATTACCACCATTTACTGGTGCACCAGGTCTAAATATATTAGTACCCATTCTTTCAATTTCTTTTTGAATAATAGTCTGGCTTTGTGTTAACTCTCTAGCTTGAAGAGCTTTACCACCATTATATAATATCCTATGATAGTTTGCACTATCTGAAAAATCATCTCTATAGATATTAGAAAAAGTAGTATTTGAAATATTAGTTGCCATGTTATTTTATACCGTAAGAATTATTTTAATGTCTTCTGTTTGAGTGCTTGATCTAATAATTTTTGTTCTATTATCAATATACAAAATTTCACCACTATACTTATCTATTGCTCCAAAAGCATCACTAAATTTTGGTTGTTGATCTGAATCAACAGTTCCAGCTTCTGCACTAGTTGCTCCAGTAATAAGTTCACCATTAAGAAAAACACCAGGTGCTAAATCAGCGCGGGTATTAAAATGATAATGAATACGTAACTTGTTATCTGGAGAACTTGTTGTACCAGTACTATCTAAATAATCGACCCAACCTTTTGTTCCACCTGGTGCTGTTATCTTTTCATCTTTTACAATATTTGGTGTAGTAGTTAATATAACTGTACGACTAACTCTAGCTTGAGGTACTTCTACTTTAGATCCATTGCTAGCGCTATCGATATATGATAAATTTTTAATTAAACTAATTTGTCTAAAATCTGATTGACCATCAGCATCAGTGATTGAAAAGAATCCTGCTTGAGTGCCAGATGGTTTAGCATTAAACATAATAGAAGAAGATTTTAAATCTCTTCGCATATCACGACCAATACCATCTCTTGGACCAATAATTGGTCTTAATACAGCTGCTCGACTTGGTGATCCACCTGTTAAAGTAACTCTTGCATAATCATATCCAGATCCCATACCAGAATCAGAAACAGTACAATTCATATCGATCTTACCAACTGTTGTACCAAATCTTGTTATAGTGGCCGCAGCACCTGTTCCATTTCCAGTGATTGTTAATACAGGAGTACTTAAATAACCTTCACCTGGATCAATAATTTGTACTCCTAATATTTGACCTTGTTTAATTGTATTTTTAACTAAGTTTTGATCGTTCTGACCAGTAGTATTTGTTACGTCAGAATCAACTTGTTCAACTGGCATAAACTGTGAAGATAAAAATCCAGCTGCACGTGAAGCCGAAATTTCATACATAAATTTCCAAATATAGCCATCAGATGTTTTAAATGCTCTTTGTAAAGGAACAGCTGCAGCTACATAACTTGGTTTAACAGTTGAAACATTAATTGCACCGTCATTAGATCGTGACGGTGCTAAACAAATATATACTTGTTGATCTTCTGTTAAAACATAATATTTATTTGTAGGATAACCTTCTTGAGCATCATTATAACCAGTATAAGCTGTACCTGATGTCCAATTACTTCGTGGAATAATGTATGACATTGAAGCTTCAGCAACTTTAATAATTGACTCTAAATTGTATCTTACATCTCTCTCATCTTTTAAATGTCTTAAAGGACTTACTAGATCATCATTAGCACTATCATACTGATCAGATTTTCCAATTCCAATATAGAAATGATTACTATCTGCAGTATTTGTTACTTGATTAAATAACAAATCTGTGTATAAAAATTTTAAAGGATCTGTTGCTATAGCTGTCATATTTTTATTCCTTTAGTCTATTTATAACTCAAGCTTTAAGGCTTTTATTGTAACGGCAACAGCTGAAACACCACCACTGCGGTTTTGAACTGATACTCTAACATTACCATAAGCATCATCAGAATCTGTATAACCAAACGCCATCGGTGCTATTCTCATATCACTATCAGATTTTGTTTGAGTTTCTACAATTAGTCCATTAAATTTAAAAGGTGCACTATCTCCATATAAAATACGACTAGAAGCTGAGTCAGCTAAATGTGATGCAGAATCTGTATATACTTTAATGAGTGCAGCTCGATCTGGTCTAATGTTTTGAATACCAAATGATTTACCTATTTGAGTAAATGTCAATGTCCCCCAGCATTCAATTCCTAAAGAACTAGTTGTTTGCGTTTCAGTTACTCGAGATTGTCTATTATATAGCTCAGTAAAATTAGAATTTATCTTTGTACCAGCACTACGAAGCGTATCGCCTGTTCCGTCGTTTGCTGTAGTTCCTGTTGATATTACTTGTTTAGCCATTGCTCACCTAATTAAGTTAATGTTATTTATAATGTTAGAATGCAGAATCACTGGTGTAAGTTGTAAATTGTTCTTGATCCATAAGTTCTAATGTCATTGAAAAATCTGGTCTAGCATGATTAGCTGCAGCTGAGTCTGAATTACCAAATGCTGCTCCAGTATCAGAATCATCAAATGTAAACGATCCAATTCTAAACATCTCTTGAATATTATGATAGAACATATGTAAATTTCTTATTTGAACTCCAGGATATATTGCTGGTCCAGCACTATCAAATCCAGTACCTGCAGCACCACTTCTTTGTTTTAATATTGGATGCATCACATTCCACATCCATTGTCCTCTTGTTGTAACTGGAGTATGTGTACTATATGTCCATGAAGGTGCACCGTTATTTACAACTTCATTATTCCAAGTATTTGGAGGACCTAATCTATTTAATTGATCAATACCAATTTTTGCTGCGTCTAATGCATCTTGAACTGATATAAAACTTCTATCTTCTGCTGGAGGATTGCCATAACTTGAAGCATTAATATCACCTACAACTCTAGATGAATCTGTACCACCTTGTGCAGCACCAAATCCTAATGTTGATGGAAATCTAGTCCATATATCAAATGTAGCAACATCTATACCAATTGATGCTTGTAAAAGAGACTGTGAAATGTAAGTATTATCAAGTAATGTGCCATCAGGACTATCATTATTATCAGTTAGCCCTAATATCATTGCAGTCATTCCACCAGTTTGTGAATCGGTAAAATAACTTATTGGTCTTAATCCTGGTCGCGTAAGAATACTAGTATCTAATGGCATTCTAAGTTCAGGGCCAGCAGCTCCAAGTGTAATACCATTAAGCATTCTTTCTGCAGTATTAGAAGAATCAAGAAGCGCTGTCATATAATCAGGACCAGTTGCATTAATATTCATAATAGCTTCATTAAGAACAGCTAATTTAATACTATCAAGTTCTAATGGATCTACACCAAAAACAGTTGCAGATGCATCTCCAACTTTTTCAGCTACAACTTCTCCTGCAAAATGGAAACCAGCTGGATGCACAAATCTTTTATATAGATTTTCATAATCAGATGTAGATAATCCACATTTAATTAATATAGAAAATGTTTGATATATTTCAGCGTTTGTTAAAAACTTTTGCGATTCATATCCGATACCTGATTCACCAACAATAAACAATTTATCTTTAGGATATTCTATAACTGCTTCTTCGCCAAAGAATCCTTGAAAGAATCCACGAGCAGAGTTATAAGATCCTTTTGCTCTATAAAAATCACCAAGTAATTTTGCCATTAATCTTGGTTTCTTAAAAAACGAAGAAGCTATAAGACCATTACCAATTTCACCAATTAATTGATCTAGTGCATCTGTATTTGTTTGTTGAGCATCTCTTGCAAATACAAGTTCTTTAATCTTACTACCAAATCCAAGTGATTGGTCGCTGTCTAAATAATCATGATATTTTTCTAAAAAGGTAATTAATTTAGTATTGTCTTCACCAAAATACTCAGGAACAACTTCACCAACCTTTGAGGTCCGTAAAGTTATATTCCTTCGATTTAGATCTTTTACGCTATGTACCATATTAAATCACTGTTGGTGTATTCTGATAATCGATTGTTGCTTGTATTGGAGACGCATCTTTATCAAATCGTAAGATGTGATTCCTTAATGGTTTAATAGTATGTTGGTTATCTGGCACAATAGAAACTTTAATTTTTGCACCTTCAATACCACTTACATTGAAATCATTTAATATAACTAATCCGGAACTAGGAGCATAAGAACCAGCGTTATCTTGTAAAATAGCTGATGTAACTGAGTCATATATTTCTAATGTTGTTGTTCCAAGTTTATTTCTTATTTGTGCTGTTGTTCCAGAAAATGTAAAACGACTTGAAGAAACTCTATATTCTTCATTATCTGTCTTTGCTAATTTTACTGGAAATTGTAATGAAACCTTTGCACTTGTATTATATGCAAATGAATCTGCAATATCTGTTACATCTGTTCCCTCTGCATAAGGAGTTAACCTTCGCTGAATTTTAGTTGATATTGATGAATTTAAAAGTGCAGGAGATAATTTATCGATAATTGTTAATAATAAAGAACTTCTAAAGATTGTATTAAATTTAGTTAAATTTTCTGTAAAATATTCTTGTATTTTTGCTTTAGCTAATACTTGCATGGATTCAGCTGTTTCACCAGTTAAATCTGGATCAAAATCAAACTTTAAAGTTGTTTCGATATATGTATCAAATGGGTCAATAAAACTTGTATCAATTGACATAATAGCTAAATTTTCAGCCAATTGATTTTTAATACTAGCTTTGGTTGATGTTTGTACTGCAGCTGAAATACTATCTTTAAATTTTAAACTTACATATACATTTCCAAATGTCGCAGGTATATTATCTTGACCACCCCACGCAATAACATCGTCTAAAAGAGCTGAATATTTTGCAAATATTGTGGTCTTATAATCTTCTGCAGTAACCATTCTTTGCTGAGCAGCAAATGCAAGAGGTGCATTAATTTTTATAGACTGTAAATTTTCTGGATCTGCGCCACCAGCAGAGGATGTAAATCCTGTAGCTAATGCTATACTTAATGTAACGTCAGTATTTGAGCCAATAGTAATTTTATTTTTAGCTACCCATGAAGATGCACCATTGGCTGTAGAACCACCAGTAGAAAGATAAGTAACTTCTATTTTATTTCCTGGATCTGGTGCTTTACCTAGAACGTTACCTTCACTAAATGTTAATTCATAATAACCATTTGGTGTTTCTCTAACAATATAGAGTCTAGAATCTGTAGTAACATTTGTAGCTGCTTTAATATTTGTATAAGATAAAAAGTTAGTTGAACCTGAAGTATCATATACTTTTACAATAATTGTAGATGTATCAACATTAACATCAGGTATTACATAATAGTTATCATCTGTAGCGTTACCAGCAATAAATGTTTTTATTTTTTTAGTACCTTCTTTAATTGTAATACTATTTGTACCGGTATTATTTAAAAAGCTAAATACTCCACTGCCATTATTAGTTGCTGTATGTTCTTCAGTTGTATTAAATGTATAAGTTGTGCTATCAATACTTGCAGTAAATTGTGTAAATGCTGGAATATTTACTGCTGTAGTTATTAAATCTGTTGGACTTGGAGTTGCTGTTAATGTAACAATTGCGGTAGATGCAGTTTTAGATCGTGGATAATAACCTAAGTTTTCTGCATGTGATACAACTGAAGATCTTAACTGAGCTGAATTTAAAAAGGCTTCATTTAATGCAAAGTTTGCAGTTAATCCATTCATATGTGTATTATATGCAAGAACATCTAATATATTAGATAAACCCGAAGCTTCAAAATCATAATCTGAAAATTCAGATTGAGACGCAAAATGTGATTTTAAATTTGTTTTTATAGCTTGAAAATCTAAAGCTGTGGATTTAATTGATGTCGTCATTATCTTAACCTCGTAAGTTCTAAGTTTAGATCAACTATTTCCATTGTAGATACAACCATGAATTGAACTAAAACATCTATTGTATTATTATCTGGTAATGCATTAACTGCTACACCTCTTAACATAGCTCTAGGTTCATAAGCTCCTATTGTATGCGATATTTTATCTTTTATTTCTATAGTATCAATGTCTACCATATTTTCAAAAAGAAAATTATTTAAATTACCACCATAATAATTATCAAAAGGTTTTTCTCCTCTATTAGTCATTAATAAATTTTTAACAGCTTGTTTAACCGCAGCTGCGTCATTCTTTTTAAATACATCTCCACTAGATCTTGCAGTAAAGGTTATATCAATATCTTTATAAGTTTTTTCTCGCGTAGCTGTAATAGGTACAACTTCTAAATTACCATCTTCTTGTGCAAAGACTCTACTCATTACTTATATTGTCCTATTTTAACATTATGCGTTGGACCTTGAGGGGTATGAAAAACACGTATGTTTTGACAATCTTCACATTCACACATTGCACATATACAAACAATTCCTGATGCTGTTCGTTCACGCATAGAAGCTTCGGTAGCACATTTAAAACATGGTTTATTTTTATGGCATCTATGGCCACATTTGATACATCTTTTTGGCTTACTCATTTCGTACACTCACATTGACAACCCGTACAAATATCATTCACACATTCCATACAATCCTCATTACAGTGACATTTATGACCACATTTTTTACAACCGGTATTACATCTACATGCCATTTTAATCTCCTTACTTGTCTTTATTTATAGGTTTTTATTAACTTCCATTTGCAAATACTGTGCTAGCACCTGTCAATATTATTGCTCCACAGCCATAAGTATCATCTTTTCTTCCCATAGCTTTACCTTCTACAAATACATTTGGACTACCAACTGATAAACCTGGTGTATGTGTAGAACAACCAGGAAATGTATGTGCAGCGACTGCATCACCAACTCTTACAACTCCTACGTTTTCTGCATATACTGTACCACTTCCTGCATCTGTTGCAGTTGTTGTAGGGGCTGCGTCACATGCAATTCCATCTAATGGATTTAAATCTCCTATAGCCATATGAACTGTATTAACTGATTCTGTTCCATCTTTTCTTGCTACTGCTGGCATTATAATCCCGTCCACGATGTTATGTTTTTATTAAAATTAGATATTGATGTTTGTATGCTATCTTTAGTTGAACTTTGTAATGCTAATTGATTTTCGCTAACAAATCGATTAACAACTGATTGTCTTACACCTGATGTTGAAGATGGAAAGTATTTCATTCCATTATTAGCACCACGTTCAGCGTATATCGCATTAATGAGTTCCGCATCTGTTACAGTATTTGCAGTTTTACCTGTACGAGCTAGTGCACGTTGAAAGATAGTATTTGCACCTCCTGCACCATGTTGTACAGATGTGCTCCATACAGCATCTTGTACACCATTACTCCACGATTTATCACATATATCAATACCTGTAGATTTTTTAATTTTACTTACTGCAGGGTCATGGTGTGTCCTTTGTATAAAATCATGTTGTGCTTGTTTAAAATTAGAGTTATTAGATGCAAGATTTTTCCATGCACCTTGAAATTGACCAGAACCAGATGTTGCTGCACTTGCACCACCTGCATTATTTAATGAACTGTATATATCACTATATTGATTTTCATTCTTTAAATAATTCATAAAGGTTCCCATTGTACCAGTTTTAGTTGCAATCTGATAAGATCCATAAGAATAACCACCCGTACTATCTCTTCCAATAGCTCCAGGTTTTCCATTTGATTCGTATTTAGCTGATATAGATCCAAGATCTGATCGTCCACAACTACCTGCTTTTGAAAGATTATCTGATCCTGCAACGTCATCACCAGATTTACCTTCACCTTTTGCTGGACCACCAGCAGACTCTGGCCCTAAAGGATTACCATCTGCATCTGTTGGTACTTCATCTGCACCACCTGGTGTTTCATCTGTTGGTTCTTCGTTACCAGCCCATTCAAATTTCCTAACACTTGGTGTGCCAGTACCACCTTTGTTTAAATCAATCCTTGAACCACGAATATCTGCTCCTTCAGATCCTGAAATATATGTACTAGCATTAGTATTAATATATGAACCTTCTGTCGCAACATTTACATTTGTTTTTGCACTTGCATCAATTGTACCTTCACATGTTAAATTAATGTTTCCTTTTGCACCAAATGTAATATCTTTTAAAACTGAAAAATTTACATTACCTTCGATTATCCAATTTACATCTCCACTAGCATATAGTTTATCGTTTCCTGTTACAGATCTAAATCCATTTGCATGTTGTGCAACAACATCTCCGTTAGGTTGCATTTCAACGTGTGTACCTGATTTATGATATATGTGTATACGTTCGGCATCTGGTGTATCATCAACCTCAATTACATGTCCTGAAGTTGTTTGAGTAACTTTATTATGTGGATAAACAGGTTTGTATATAGTATCCTGTTGTGGTTCTTCAATCATCTCTTGTTCTTTTTTAGGCTCATCTTGCACATCAAATTCACTAACAGGTTCTTCTACTGATTCTTTATCTGCAGTAGTTCCTTGAGCATTTGCATTTGTAGTAACTTCTGTTTTCTTTCCACTTGCAGTTTCACCTTTTTCACTGTGTGGGATTGATCCCATAACTAATGGCATCTGACTATTTTTACCATCCATAAAAATACCAAATACTCGTGCATCTATTTGTATACCTAAAAAGTTTCCTAAATTAGTTACACCGCCTTCTGTTACAGGTGTTAATACTTGTGCCCATGGTAATACCTCATCAGGTATTTCTTCTAAATTTTGTCCATGTATTCCATATATTCTTACTTGCACACGGCCCATCTTTAACGGATCTTCAAGACTTTTAACTATACCTATAAACCACCGTGTGGTATCTCCGTAATAATCTATCATTTTGGATAACTTCCTAATTTAACCATTGTATGTGCCATATCATATCTTTCTCTTTTAATAATATGTCTTGTTCGATATATTAAATAATCTCCTGATAATTTAGTATCCCATTCGCCTTTAGATGACATTGGAATTTCTGGATTACTATGCTGAAATCTACATCTTAATTGATTACCAACTGTTGAATGATGAGTACCATCAATAAAATCTATTCCATTTACATTAATTGTAATTGCAGATTTTTTCAATAGATTATCCATTGCACGTCTTATAACAAATAATTTATAAAATGCATCATTATAAGCTTCACCTACAGCTAATGGAAATTGTGGTAGTTCTTCTGGATCATCAGGTAATTTTGTTATTCTATATGGATTTGTTCCACCAAGATGTGTAATATGTCTACTTGGTATTTGATTAAATGATGCAGAACCTAATTGAAATTTAGGTGTATATCCTACATTATTTTGATTACTTGGTATAACACCAGCACCAATTGCAGGCCTTAATACATCTTCAACAACATCAAATGGAAATTGTATTTCTGTTTGTTCATTATCTGCAGCTATATTTAAATAAGAATACTTACCACCAATAAGTCCTTTTTGTATAATACTAAATAAATCTTCTGAATTTTTTCCTATTTTAAAAGAATGTATAGTTCTTCTTTGCACATCTTCTTCATGCGACTGTACAGCAGATTGCGACCATTGATACATACTAGTTGCGTTTAATGGTGCAGATGTAATTAAATGAATTAAATCTCTTAATACTATTTTATTACCAACAAATGTAGAATACAAATAATAAGGAAAGCCTTGAACTGTTGTAAGATTATTTGCAATCCATTTGCAAGTTTGTAATGGATCTAAATTTGGAACAATTAATTTGTATAATTGTAAATCTGAATTTGAACTTGTAAATGGTTTTCCTAAAAATTCTCCGCATATTTTTTCTATTATTTCAGAACCAGTTCCTTCATAATATCTATTAACATTAAATAAATTAGAAATATATGCACAATCTTCTATTAAATGTATTACAACAACTTGAGTATTATCATTTACTCTTTCTTGATGAGTTATTTTACTAATATAGAAATTTTTTACAATACGTGCACTATTTGCGCGCATACTACTAATTGCAATTGTTATATTCTCTCCGCCAAGTATATCAGCATTTTCTATAAAATTATTAGAGTCTACAAAAACAATATTAGCTGTTAAGTAAGGTTTATCTAAATCTTCATAAACGTCAATATCAGTAACATTTAATCTTAATTCTATTGGTTCTCTTAATCTCGGTGAAGAAAACAAAATACTGTCAATTGAAAATTCAGTCTTTTTACTAGGCATTAGCTTCTAATCGCTTCTCTAAAACTTTTAACAACTTCACTGATTACCTCAGGTTTTAATACTATAATAGATTTTAATTCATCGTTTTGTTTAATTAGTCTTTCTTGCCATGATACTTCTGCATATCCAGCTGGTCTAGCATCTGTTGGGATTATATCAGCCCAATTACCATCTGCATCGTTAAAGTGGTGCGCTGTTTGATATCTTAATTCAGAACTTAAACAAACTATGGATTGTGGTGTTCCTGATATATTTGTAGAATTAATTGTTTCTCCAGCTTGCCATAAACCAGTTGTTGAATTATCTAGCCATATTTGTCCTAAACCTACATCTCTATGAATAATTTGTCCAATACTACTACTAAGTGTTCCTAATATTTCTGTCCCAACTTCAAAGTTAGATATTAAATTTGATTCGGTTGTTACAATTCGTTCTTTATATTCTTTCTTTGCAAACTCTTCAGCTTTTCTTGAACTTAATGGCCATCCTCTTTCTCTTAATTTATCATTCATAAGAAAAAATGTCCAATAATAGTCAGTAGTATTGTATAACTTATATGAAACTTGATCAGGTCTTTCATCAGGTAAAATATCATAGTTTTGATATGTAGCAGAAGATCTTTTTACTTGGTCAACAATATCTACGTATATAGACAAATTTTCTATTGGAACAACAAAATCTTCATCACCAAATTTGTAATCGACTATAGGAAATGCATCAAAATATTTTGTTATTGCCATTAGAAAAATCCTCCAAAAACACTTCGTACATTACTAATAAATCCTTGAGCTTGGTTAATTAATCCTGTTACTTGATTAAGTCCACTAAAGACATTATTAAAACCTGGTATATTAAATTGATTACCTAACTGTAATAACGTATTAAGTGATGCATTTTCTCCATCAAACATTACATCATCATCTTCGGCTCTCACATCTTGTCGACTAATTGGTTTAAATTCAACAAAGTTTAAAGTTAAATCTATTTCCGTTGGAGCACCATCTGCATGTAATACTGCAGTAGTTGCATTATATACATGTGATATTGTACGTAAATATGCAAATTTAATTGGTGTACCAATATGTCTTACTATACCATTATTTTGAGATAGTAATCTAATCTTAAACATATTGGGATAATTAAATGCAACTGAAAAAGATTTCCCTGGAGGTATCTCTTCTGGATATGCATGAAATCTAAAGAATCTTATTATATCTTTAACAGCCTGAGATTCTTGTGCAGACTTTGGAATAAATTTAAATTGAAATGCATATTCTCTTATATTTACTCCATTAAATTTAGTACGTACATTAGGGTTCATTGTTATTCTAGCAGCAATACCAACTGCATCTCTCATTCCTTGCACAGGAATATATTGTGAACCACGTGCTGCAGCCAAACGACTAACATCTCCACCACTGATACCTTTAAAGAAATCAGTAATACCTTTTCCGCCTTCTTCTAAAGCTGACATCATTCCTGCATTAAGACTCTGGCCACTTTGTATTGCACCAGCCAAGGCTCCGCCTGCAGCACCTAGTGCCGTATTCGCATCATAATTTAATCCTTCGTTAACAGCAAAGTTTACTGGTAAATATAAATCTGCTTTTTCACCACCAAGAACAGCTGTTCTCATTGGAGTATGAGAAGTTGAAAAGCTTCCTAAATTTGCATCTCGTAAAGTCGCAAAGCGAGCTTCTGCATAAGGATCACCTGCCATATTTCCTGCACTGCCAGCTATTTCCGCAGCAGATGACGGAGTGCTAAAATGCATATCAAACGAAGGTGGTATAATTTCTATAGCCTGAAATGATATTCTAGAATTACATTGGTCGTGAGAATCTATCGGAAATCTATATGGACCTCTATCTGTACTATTTCCCATTGCTAAACCTTTATAAATAATTTACAGATATTTATAGGTTATTATGGCATATTCTGGCAAATTTAGAGTCCAAAACCCACGCAAATATAAAGGTGATTTTACTAATATCATCTATAGATCTTTATGGGAACGGCAAGTATTTAAATGGTGTGATGAAAATCCAAATGTAAAACAATGGGTTTCAGAAGAAATTATTATACCTTATTATTATGAAGCTGATAAAAAATACCATCGTTATTATCCGGATATAAAAATTGTATTCGAAGATAAAACTCTTTTAGTTGAAATAAAACCAGAATCGCAAACAGCTCCTCCAACAGGTCCAAAAAGAACAAAGCGTTATATTGCTGAAGGATTTACATATGTTAAAAATATGAATAAATGGCAAGCAGCAAATGCTTATTGCAAAGATCGTGGTTGGGAATTTCAGATATGGACAGAAAAGACTTTAATGGAAATGGGATTACTTAATAAAGGTGTTCCTGGTAAATTAAAACCATTGAAACGATTACGCCCATACTCAAGAAAACGTAAAAAATAGTTATAAATACTATCATGGCTGGAGAAAGTTTATTCAGAGAATTAGAAATAGAAGCATTTCGTGCTGGTATAACGCCACGTACAAAACAATCTATTGAATGGTTCCGTAAAAAAGCACGGCAATTGTTTCGTGGTAGAGCAATGCAGAACCGACGTGATATAATGCAAGATGATGCACTAGCATTAAAAACAAAACCGGTGGTTGGTAAAACGCAAATGTATATGTATTACTATCAAGCTAAACATAGAGACACATTACCATATTACGATGGGTTTCCTCTCATTCTTATGTTAGGGCCGGCTAAAGGTGGATTTATGGGATTAAATTTACATTATCTCCCACCTGTTGTAAGAGCAAGATTATTAGATGCAGTATTAGCTGAAAAGGGATCTATTCCAAGTAAGTATTTAGCACCTGCACAAAAGCATTATCTTACTACACAAGTTAAAAGTAGATTTGCTTTAGTTGATAGACCTGAATGGGAAATTGCTACATTTTTACCAATGGCTGATTGGAGAGGTGCAAGTGCAGATAAAGTTTATAAAGATTCGAGGGCTAAGTTATGACAACACAATCAGTTGATGCTATGAAAGCTACACTAACATCACGCCGCGGGATAGCAAGACCTAATAGATTTGTAATAGAATTACCAAGTTTAGGATCAGGTGGTGAAGTAGTAAAAGCAATGAATGTTCTTTGTCGAACATGTACAATGCCAGGAAAACAAATTACTACAATGGATCGTAGAATAGGTATGGAATTTGAAAAAATTGCATACGGTTATGCAGTTGATGATGTATCAATGACTTTTTTAATGAGTAACGATTATCTAGTTAAAAAATATTTTGATGGATGGAAAAATCTTATAATTGACGAAGATAGACAAGTAGCTGCATATAAAAAAGATTATGCACGACCAGTAAAAATTCACCAATTAGCTGAAGGTATATCAAATGCTAATATTAATATAAATCTAGGTGTAGCAAATAATACTGTTTCAGTTGGATTAAGTTTAAATAGTTGGCTAAATAGTTTAGCTCAAAAGAATAACATAAATGTAAGTGAATCAGTTTATGGAGTAGAATTAATAGATGCATTTCCTACTACCATGAATTCAATTGAATTTAATAACGATGCTGACGGTATGGTGGAATATACTGTGCAGTTTTCATATACGAATTGGAAGAGAGTGCAAAACTCTCAAATTGCGTTTCAATTTTAAGGAGAAACAAATATGGCTTTACCAAAGTTAAATAGTGGCCCAAAGTATCAGTTAGAGATTCCGTCGTCTAAACAGACGATTAAGTATCGACCTTTTCTTATGAAAGAAGAAAAATCTTTACTCATAGCAATGGAAAGTAAAGATAATACTGTTATTTTAAATACACTAATTGACACAATTAAACAATGTGTTGATGATGATATAAAAACAGACAAATTAACGTCATTTGATGTTGAATATATGTTTTTGCAAATACGATCTAAAAGCGTAGGAGAAACAGCGGATATTGGAATTAATTGTTCTCATTGCGGAAATTTAAATAGAGTTACAGTTAATTTAGATGATATAAAAATTAAAGTACCGGATATTGATAAAACAATTATACTTGATGATAACATTAGCTTAGAAGTTGATTATCCAAGTTTTCATGATATTATTAATTCTGGCTTAATGTCTGCAGGTCAAGCACCTACAGCTGAACAGATGTTTTCATTAATGAACTATTGTTTTAAAACAATAATAACTGATGATCAAAAAATTAATGTAAAGGAAGTATCAAAAACAGAACTACAAGAATTTATTGAATCAATGAATGCTAAACAGTTTGCTAAAATACGAGACTTTATAGAATCAATACCTAAGTTAGAACACGAATTTGAATTTAAGTGTTCACATTGTAAAGAAGATAATAAACAAGTGGTGGAGGGCATAGCAAATTTTTTATCCTAGCTCTATCTCATGATTCGTTAGATAAC